>Ga0073928_10000084_pt1 | contig 211252 bp, 199 predicted proteins | sample PaiPotPPA55metaG_FD_76969 | JGI IMG/M metagenome (GOLD analysis project Ga0073928, IMG submission 76969) | Iron sulfur acid spring bacterial and archeal communities from Banff, Canada, to study Microbial Dark Matter (Phase II) - Paint Pots PPA... ...
CCTCATTTCTCGCGGAGAGAGAAATCGTGAATGCCTGTTCCGGCTGGAGTGGCGCAAGGAACTTCACTACTCGTATGCCGGTGAGCTGCGAGTCCTGACGCCATTCAATCAGCGTTGCGAGTACTTCGTCGAGGATTACAACGCCGGGCACGAGAGGCGCGCCCGGAAAATGTCCCGGCAAAGTGGGGTGATCAGCGCGAATTATGCAGAAAGCTTCAAAGGTCATCCGCGAAATGTGTCTTCTGCGTCGGATCAGGCGACCGAGGGCGTTGCTTGCTTCTGCTGCGCACCGTTCGGCTGAGCTAAACCAAACCGCTGGCAATATGTCGCGAACACACCGAGCACTTGCTGCGCCGAGGAACCAAACTGCGGTAGATCATATCGGTGGTTTGCCGATTGCCTCTCCGCCTGGCTCGCAACGAGCACGCGCATGCGTTGCTCCGCTTCCCGAGACAATGTCCAGCCGAAATATTCGTAGATCCGCCGAACTGCGCCGATGGGTTCGCGGCGAATCTCGTCATATTGAATGTCGCAGATGCGATTCCCCGCTAACCGATCACGTTCACACAAAAATTTGTTCATTGTTTCGGACCAGTAATCGATTGCCTCGCGGCACACGATGAGCGGATCAACCGCATCGCTAAACGCGCTGCGTAGAACTGTCACCAGGCTCGACACAGACGCCATCGCATCGACCGGCGTCCGGTGGGTCTGTACGAAGAGCGCATCCGGATAAACGGACAGCAACGCCGGCATGGCAAACATGTGAGTAGGCGCTTTTAAAATCCATCGGCGAGCGGTTTGCCGAAACTGCAGATGTTGAAGAAAACGACGATGATATTCGTATGCCGGCCGCGAATCCTGTCGAAAAAACCAGGTCCGATACGACGGCACATAGTACATCGCATCGAACTGATCGCTCAGAAACGTCGGAGTCATAAGGCTGACACACTCCTGCGGAACTTCTGCACCGACGGTGTGCACGTAGCGGAATGTAGGTACCAGCCAGTTAAAAAAGTTACAACTTTGCGTCGCGCGCTGAATTCGGCGTTTTTCATCGTCGCGAGTCGGTGGAGATGGCGATCTCACTTCCCACATCAGAGGAGATCGATGGTCCGGGTCTGCTCCGAGCAGCCGATGCAACACGCTGGTGCCGCTGCGGGGCAAGCCTAGGATAAAAAGGGGTTCGCGGATTTCCTGACGCGTAATGTCCGGGTAGAGCTGCCGGTCGCGTTCCATTTGCAGACGCGCGCACAAAGTCTCCAGAACGTCGGTCTTCAGAGCGATTTTTCCGATCAGGTTGAGCCGTGCTTCGTGCTGGCATGATTCAAGCAATTGCGATAGCGCTTCAAAAAAATCGCCCTCGCCAAAGTCGTCGAGGCCGGAGCGTCGCTTTGCAGTCTCGATCAAGTCCGTCGCAGACAGTCCAGACAGCGGAATCCGGGTCTTTTCCAGCAATGCTCCAAATCCATTGAAAAGCCGAACAGGCAGTAGTGGACGGATTTGCTGAAGTGTAGTGGCGGAGTCGTTCATTACGGTTAAGGCATTTGCAGCGGCAGCGATCTCAACCGACCGCCAATGGACTTAATATGGAAAAGAGAGCGAGCCTTCCAAGTCAAGCAGCGATTGCCGAGAAGCATTTGGTTGCGCACGTGGTCTTATCGTTTCATCGTGTTCGCATGCAAACTGAGAAAGCTACGTTCGGTGCGGGTTGTTTCTGGGGAGTGGAAGAGAATTTCCGCAGTGTGGAGGGTGTTTTGTCTACCAGCGTCGGGTATGCGGGAGGCACACAAGAGAATCCGACGTATCAGGATGTTTGCACCGACAAGACCGGACACGCAGAGGTCGTGGAAGTGGAGTTCGATCCGTCACAGGTTAGCTATGACGAACTTCTGGATGTTTTCTGGTCGAACCATAATCCCACTACGATGAACCGGCAGGGCCCCGATGTTGGCGTCCAGTATCGATCGGTGATTTTTTATCATTCCCCTGAGCAACAGGCCTCCGCCAACGCTTCGAAACAAAGACTCGAGAAGAGCGGCCGGTTCAATCGCCCAATCGTGACGCAGGTCGAACCCGCTCCAACGTTCTGGCGTGCCGAAGAATATCATCAGCACTACCTGCAGAAACGCGGCCAGGCGCATTGCGCGATTTGAGTGGGGAATCAGCGTGAGTGCTGCTGCCCCAACAGTCATCAGCACTAAGAATTTCGTTGCTGACGCCGCTGCCTTCATTCTCGAGCAGGCGCGCAAAGCTATGGTGGCGCGCAACGAATTTAGGATCGCGCTCTCAGGGGGGAACACGCCGGCCCCGGTTTACGCGCGGGTTGCAGCGGAGGCGCATGATTTTCCGTGGGAGTCGGTTCGCTTCACGTTCGGAGACGAGCGTTGCGTGCCGCCGGATGATCCGGAGAGCAACTTCAGAATGGCGCGCGAAAATCTTTTTGTGCCTGCTGCCGTTCCTGAAGAATCGATCATGCGTATGCGCGGAGAAATCGATTCGCAAATTGCAGCGCAGGAATACGAAGACCAACTGAACGCCATCGCCACCGGGAGCGGTGAGCCGATTTATCAACACGATTTGATTCTTCTCGGGCTCGGCGACGATGGCCATACGGCCTCGCTCTTTCCCGGGACGGTCGCGTTGGAAGAGATGACGCGTCGCGTCGTTGCGAACTTTGTTCCCAAATTGAATGCGTGGCGTTTGACGTTCACTTTTCCGCTCATCAATCATGCGCGGCAGATTTTGTTTCTCGTCGGCGCGTCGAAAAGTCCGCAGCTAATCGAGCGCGTACTCGCGGGCGATCGGCAATTTCCCGCTGCTCGAGTGCACCCTTCCGCGGGCGAGGTGACATGGATGATTGGGGAGTAACACGCCGCCACTGAAATCGCCATGGTGCGCACGATCATCGTTACAGGTGCTGCGGGACTGATTGGCTCGGAAAGCGTGCGGCGTTTCGCGAGAGACGGCGCCCGTGTCCTTGGGATCGACAACGACATGCGCGCGGAGTTTTTCGGCGCCGAAGCTTCCACGAAAAAAACGCGCGACGACTTAATTGCGAACGTCCGCGATTACGAACATCACGACATCGATATTCGCGACGCAACCGCGGTCATGGATTTATTCAAGCATCATCGGGACACAATTGAAGCCATTGTGCACACCGCATCGCAACCATCACACGATTGGGCTGCGCGCGATCCGCAGACCGATTTTACTGTGAACGCCAACGGCACACTGAATTTGCTCGAAGCTGCGCGAGCGTTTTCTCCCGAGGCGCCGTTCATTTTCACGTCTACGAACAAAGTCTATGGCGACACGCCGAACGGTTTACCGCTGCGCGAACTCGAGAAACGCTGGGAAATAGAGCCGGGCCACGAATACGAGCCCGGTATTTCGGAGACGATGAGTATCGATTACACCAAACATTCGCTCTTCGGCGCGTCGAAAGTTGCAGGCGACGTTCTCGTCCAGGAATATGGGAGATATTTCGGAATGCCGACCGTTTCATTTCGTGGCGGCTGTCTCACCGGGCCGGCGCACGCCGGGACCGAGCTGCATGGTTTTCTCTCTTACTTGATGATCTGTGCCGTAAGCGGCCGGCCGTACCGGGTTTTCGGCTACAAAGGAAAACAAGTCCGCGACAACATTCACAGCTTCGATTTGGTCGAAGCGTTTGCGGAATTCGTCCGGGCACCGCGCGCAGGCGAGGTTTACAACATCGGTGGCAGCCGGCACAGCAACTGTTCCATGCTCGAAGCCATCGAAATGTGCGAACAGATCAGCGGCAAAAAGTTAAACTGGAGCTACGAGGAAACCAATCGCATCGGCGACCATATCTGGTGGATCAGCGACGTGCGAAAGTTCCAGGCGCATTACCCGAACTGGAAGTTTCGCTACGGAATGCGCGATATCCTCGAAGAAATTCACGCCGTGCTCGCAGAATAATTTGTCCACAGATTACGCGGATTTCCCGTTTAGTTGTCATCCCGAGCGAAATCGAAGGATCTCTCGAATCAGTCTCCTGTATTCCTGATTGGTGTACGTGACTTCGAATGTCGGCGAATCTCCGGTTCAATTGACCCGACCTAATACTCCTCGCCTTCGTCCTCTTTCGGCGGCACCACGCGATCATCGATCCCGTAGGCATGAAGCATCGCCGCAGCGAGATAGAAGAAAAACAGCCCTAGCCCCCACCCGGCAGAGGCAAACGCGGCAAGGAAAACAAAAATGCCCACCGGTATCGCGCCAATCATCCAGAGAAGGCCCGCGAGGATGTGGCCCTTATAGATGTGTCCCAGACCGGGAACGATACTGAACATTACTGCGACAGCGTCGCTGGCTTTGCCTTCCGCGGTTCGTGTCGCGCCGCGCACCCAATCGCAGCGGTCGCAGCGTGCCGCGTCTTTCGGCAGAAGGTGCCCGCAATACGGGCACGGCATTTTATCGCCTGTGGTCGGCTGCGGCTGGACAGCCGGCGCATCCGTGTATTCCACATTCATATTTCCCGAAAGTCACAAGCCACAAGGAATTCGTCAAGCAGAGAGATTCCGTCGAAGAAGACCGTGAATTGCGCGTGCGCGCCCCTTTTCGCAATGGCATGATTTTTTGTGCGTGGCGCCCTTGAAGTGCGCTGCTGCTGCGCCGGCTTTGACGGCGCAGCAACGCAGCAAACGTCCAGAGATAATGTGACTCGCGGTCGTTACTCTTTGTTCACCACCACTCGTCGTGCAGGCTTTCGCAATTCCAACTTGGCGCTAACCTTCTCAATTTGCGCGGCCTGGTCTTTTACTATTGCCGCGAGACGCGCAACCGTGCCTTCCAAGTCCGCGATCCTCTTTTGCTGCTTTTGGAATTCGTCGAGTTTTACTTGAGGTTGCGCGCCCTTGGGAGTGCGTATTCTTACCTTCCCACCGGCACTGGCAAGGGTCGTGCCTAGGTGACCGTCGGTATCGACGTACACAGGGAGGGCGGTGCCAGTATTAACGGACGCCCCGTAAATGCCTCCGATAAACGTGAGCTCGTACGGCGTTCCGCTGGCGGCAATCCCGCCGATGGAAATCACGTTATTGTCGCCGGCAAAACCGGGATCGCCGATGTAGACATTATTGCTGAGGATGCCTGGATCGGTACCCGAGTTAGCGCCCAGGGCGATGAGATTATCGCCAGTGCTATTTTGAAGCGAGAGGTCGCCCACCGCAGTGTTGTTGCTCCCGTTAGTGTTGGTTTGCAGCGCGAACGCGCCCACAGCCGTATTATTGGCGCCGTTGTCGTTGTTGACCAGGGAGGCTGTTCCAAGGGCGCTGTTCCCTGTGCCCGCGGTGTTGAGCAAAAGAGCTGCGGTGCCCACTGCCGTATTGGAATCTGCGTTGTTGGTGACCAGCGCTCCGGCGCCAACGCCGGTGTTGAAACTGCCGGTGCTAGTCCCAAACAATGCATACCAACCAAGTCCTGTGTTTCCAGCCCCGGAAGTGAGATGACTCAGTGCGCTGCACCCTTCCGCTGTCGTGAAACCGGGATAGCAACCGTCCGGCGGCGGACTGACCGCTTGTATTTATGGCAGAAACGCAAGGCAGCCAAGTATAAGTAATATTGCTTTGAATGTTTTGTTTTGATTTTTCATTTTAAGTTTTCCTTTCATGGTGGATAGACAGATTACAAAAATTTCATCAGCCCTGTCGAGTAGAACTTGGTGCAAAAACAGGCTAGCAGCCCGTTGGTGTAGGGGCGTTTGTGTCAAACGCCTTTTAGATTCGGCGCTTGGCACAAGCGCCGCTCCACCCACGGGGAAGCTGACGCACGCTGCAGGAAGCTGGCAGCTTCTCCTTCCACATCCGTGACATTCGCGTTATCCGTCGTGGGATGCGCTGTTTTCTGCTTTTTCTCGGATTCACCGCGCAAGCTTTCGGCGCGGGACTCGGATCTTATTCGCACCTCGTTGTCAGCGACTCTGCCGTGCCTTCGCGCTACGGCGTGCGCGTGACCTATCTCGGCACGAACGGTTACCAATTCGAATTCAAGGGACACGCCCTGCTGGTCGATCCTTACTTCTCGCGCCTGGACCTTTTGAGCGTAGCACTTGGTTCGCGCATTCAGCCAAACGCCTCTCGTATCAATGATGGACTGCGTCATCTCGCGCCAAAAGCGGACGCGGTTCTGGCGACGCACGGACATTTCGATCACCTGCTGGATGTCCCGGTTGTGATGGCAAAGACACGGGCGCGTCTTATTGCATCGGCATCGAGTGTCGACCTTGCCAAACGCGCCGGCGCTTCATCCGGTGACGCGGTAAAACCTGGCGACGTGCGGCGAATCGGTCCGTGGAAAATTCGTGTGCTATCCGCGACACACGATCGGTTGTTCGGCAAAGTGCCATTTGATCGGCCGCCTTCGCAGGCAGGCCTGTCCGTCGGGGCCTCGGCGAAGGCGGGGCCGCCACAACGAGCGGCCGACTGGATCTGCGGGGAACCGCTCGCGTTTTTGATCGAGGTGAACGGCCAGCGCATTTACATCGACTCCGGAGGAACATCGACGCAGTTGCCGCCTAACGAGCGAGTGGACCTTGCAATCCTCGGCATGGCATTGCCCGATTCGCGTGCACGACTGGCCGCAGCTCTCGCACATCTGCAGCCGCGATATCTTTTACCGAGTCATCAGGATGATTTCTTCCGGCCGTTAAACGCCGGATTTCAATTTGGGCAGCTCACCGATTTTGCGTTTGTGCAACGCGAGTCTGCGCAGCAAAATCGAACTCGATTAATTCTCCTGGATTATTTTCGGCCATGGACGCTGCCGAAGGCAGCAGGCTCCAAATCCCAATCACCAAATCCCAAAAGGGATTGACCACGGATTACGCGGATTCAACGGATGAAACCCATGACTCCTTCGTCATCCGTGCCATCCGCGTTAACCGTGGTCTCATAACTCATTGTTGAAACCTTGAGATTTGCCTGGGATTTGGAACTTGGGATTTGAGAGTTCGCGCGAGAAACTGAGTGAAGATCAAAGCACATCAATCTTGTGACCACCGCGTTTGAAAGAGGCGTACTTCGCGCGCGTTACGGGCTCTTGCTCACCGCCCTGGCGCCGGTTGTTCCGCAAATTTTGGGGAGCGCGTTCAACATCTGGTACAACGCGACCGTTATAGAGCCAATGTTCACACCGGCGTTACGACAACGTTTCTTTGCTACCGTCGTGGTTTACAACGCCGTTGTTTATCCCATCGGGGTCTATCTGTGGCTGAAACGGATCTTTTCGTTTCGCGATTTGTTTCATCGGCTTCAGACGGAAGCAGGCGATCAGCGACCGCCTCTTCACGAACTCACACGGGCGCGTCGCCGCTTGATTCATTTGCCGTGGTTTGCAGCGGCGATTTGCGGCGCCGCCTGGTTCTTGTGCATACCGGTCTTTATTGGCGCGCTGCTTCAAGTCCAAAATCCGTTGGATCCGCGCTTGCTGTGGCATCTGCCGATTTCGTTCTGTGTCTCGGGTTTCATCGCGCTTACGCACTCATTCTTCCTGGTGGAGCTCGCCAGCCAGTGGGGATTGTTTCCGGTGTTCTTTCGTGATGAACGCGCCCATCGCACGCCGAACATCTTCACACTGTCACTGCGCGGCCGCGGAATCGTTTGGGCGGTATCGGCGTCAATCTGTCCGATCGCGTCGCTTTTATTGTTAGTTTTAGCGCCGCGCTCACCGGCAACTAACGCCGCATGGCTCGCCGTTTTTGTTGGTGTAATCGGCATCGCGTTCGGAATTTTCACCGCGCTGATGATGAGCCGACTCGTTGCGAAACCCATCGATCTACTGCGCATCGCAGCCGACGCGGTCTCCCGCGGAAACTTGGCCGTCGATCTTAGTCGCGCAGGCGCCCGGCGCCCGGATGAATTTGGTAGGCTGCTATGTGAATTCGATCAGATGGTCCGTGAGCTCAGGGATAAGGAGAAATTGCGTCAAACCTTCGGCCTGCACGTAGGCAGGCGCGCAGCGGAACGAATCCTCGCGCGCGACCCGGGACTGAGCGGCGTCGAAGAAGAAATCACCGTCATGTTCGTTGATATGCGGTCGTGGACAGCCCGCGCAAGCGCCTCGCCGCCCGCGGAAATCGTGGAGATCATGAACGATTTCTTCCGCGTTAGCGTGCGTGCGGTTGAGGAGGAACATCGCGGCATGGTCAACAAATATTTGGGCGACGGTTTCATGGCGATCTTCGGCGCAGGAGACTCCGGTTCGAATCATGCCTGCGATGCTGTGTCGGCAGGGTGCGAAATTTTGTGCGCCGTTAAAGGTTTGAATGACGAGCTGGCAGCAAAAGAGCGCGCGCCAATTCAAATTGGAATTGGAATTCATTCTGGCCCCGCGATTGTGGGCAGCGTCGGTTCGCCGCATCGGCTGGAGTTCACTGCGATTGGCAACACCGTGAATGTAGCCTCGCGCATACAAGGCCTAACGAAGACCATCGGCAGACCTTTGCTCGTCACCGAAGCTGTGCGCAATCAAGCAGCTGACTCGTTCGTGTTCGAGGAACTGCCGCCGCAGGAAGTCCGCGGGATCGAGAGGCGCGTGATGATTTTCGCGGTGGGGTGCTGAATTCTGCAGGCTGGACGGGTTGCGTGTTGTTTTCCGGCGTCCTCGCGGGAAATTTCTGTCGCTGCCAGGGGTTAAGACGGATGTGCGCGATCGGGAACGATTTCCATGCATTCGTGATCCTCTCCCTTGCCAAAGGAGAGGCAGCAATGGTGTAGAGGCGCTTGTGCCAAGCGCCTCTTTTGCCTCGGCGTTTGGCACAAACGCCCCTACACTAATTCATGGCTTCGCTTGACGAGATTGTCAGTTATACGAACCGTTTTTTGCGGATTCGCGACGTGGGCGATTGGGACAATGCGCTTAACGGTTTACAGATCGAAAATTCCGGCCGCGTCACGCGCATCGGCGCAGCGGTTGATGTTTCGACGCAGGTTTTCACCGAGGCTCAAAAACGAGACGTGAATTTTTTGATCGTGCATCACGGCTTGTTCTGGCCGGGATTGCAGCCGGTACAAGGCGCGTTACGCCGGCAACTGCGGCTCGCCTTTGAAAACGACATCGCGCTCTACAGCGCGCATCTTCCTCTCGATATCCATCCGCGGGTCGGCAACAACAGACAGCTCGTCGCCGCGCTCGGACTAAAATCCGCGCGCCCGTTCCTGGAAGAAAAGGGTCAACCAGTCGGCTTAAAAATCCGCGCGTCGCTGTCGCGCAGCGAACTCGTTCGCAAATTACAAAAGGCGTTAAATGGTCCGGTAAAAGTTTTCGATGTCGGTCCGAAACGGACGCGTGCGATAGGCGTTGTGAGCGGAGCCGCGGGCTCGGAAATTTACCGTGTTGCAGACGAAGAAATCGACACATTCATCACCGGTGAAGCGCCGCACTGGGCTGCGGTTGGCGCCGAAGAACTCGGCATGAATCTTTTGCTCGGCGGACATTACGCGACCGAAGTGTTCGGTGTTAAAGCGCTCGCTGCGCATCTGTCGAAGCGATTCAGGGTGCCATGGGAATTTATCGATTGCCCAACAGGGTTGTGAGCGGAATTTGGCGAAGCTTGGAGACGGCCCGCCTGCGGGCCGCTAGCGACGCGAGGGCGCGTCGGCTCCAGAAGCTGGCTGTGCTGCTGGCTTGCCGCCCCGATCACGAATTTCGGGGCAGCCAAAAATCACTCTGTCTCGCCCCAATTAGCCGGCTACAAGCCAGCGTAGCAACCGTGATTAGGCCTTTTTTTTGTATCCCAATTTTTGCGCACGAGCAGCGGCGCGCTGCGCATCGGCGGTGCGCCCGGTTGCCTGGTAGACGTCAGCAAGATGCTTCCATGCTAGCGGGGACGACGGCAAAAGGCGCGTTGCATTTTCCAATGCAACCACGGCATCCCCATGGCGTCCTTGTTTCTTGTAGGCCACGCCGAGGTGCTCCCACACGGGACCATACTTGGAATTCAAGGTTGCCCCTCTTTGCAATGGTCCGATTGCCGCATTGGTTTGACCCGTTACGAGCAAGCAGTATCCAAGCTGCGATTGCACGAGATAATCTTGCGGCATCAATTTTGCCGCGCGTTGCAGCGGCGAGATTGCCTGTGGAACTTTGTTCAAATTGATGTAACTGAAACCGAGAACCGCGGCGAGTTCGCCATCATTTGGTGAAATCTCAGCAGCTTTCGTCATCGCAGTTAACGCTGTTCCAATGTGCCCGAGAGAATTCTCGGCTTTGGCCAACTCCAACCAGATGTAACCATCATGTGGCGCCACCGTGGTTGCGCGGCGAAATACGCCTGCGGCCTCGTCGTAGTAGCGAAGACGGTACGCACACTCACCCCAGAGAATCAGCGGCGCCTCGATACGAGGATATTTCTCGGACAGTTTGCGCGAATACAACCGCGCTTCTGATAACTTCCCCATATAGGTCAGGGCAAAGATCTGGACGACTAAGGGATCGTTCAGAGCGGGGTCCTGTTGTTTGGCCTGTGCCTGGGCAGATGGTTTAATGATTTTCTCAGGCGGTGGGAGTTTGCCAAGCAGCCGATCAATCGATGCATCTTCGGCGTGAATCGGAGTGCCAAGCGCCAGAAAGAAAGCGCAAAAGATTTGCGGACGTGCAAATTCCCAACTCATGGCGCGCAGTGTATGGAGAGTCCGGAGCGAATCCAAGTACTACATGCTTGATTCGCTTTGCTGTTATTGATAAATGGAACGCCCGCGGTTTGAAATTTCCTCCCTCTAGCTTTGTTTTGATTGCTGCGATGACCGCGGCTGGGTTTGTCCCGGATAACGCGCTCGCCTCGTCGTGCGTCTGGAAGGTTAACGGCCCGAATGGAGGTACTCTGTACCTCGGAGGGTCCGTTCACGCGCTGCGCAGCAGTGATTATCCGCTACCAGTCGGGTACAACAGCGCTCTGGACGCGTGCTCGCGGTTGGTCTTCGAACATGATCCAAAGGCAGAGACCCGGGCAACAAAAGAGTTATTGCGCGCGGGGACCTATCCCAAGGGCGACAGCTTGAGAAACCACATCGACCCACGGACCTACAAATATCTGAAGCGATTCTTTGCATTGGTAAACGTTCCAGAAGAGACGTTCGCAAGATATCGGCCGTGGCTCATCAATATCCTGTTGTCCTCACCTTCCAGCGAGCATTGGCGGTTAGGCATTGAACAGTATCTGCAGCGCCGGGCCAAAGGTTCCAAGTCGATATCCGGCTTGGAATTGCCGAAAGAACATAACTCGTTTTTTGTAGACCTGAGCGATCGAGAAGCGGAGGCGCTCCTGTTGATCTTGTTTATCAATGCCGGCCAAACCGAGGCAGACGGTGGCGACATCATTCGCGCCTGGCGTCGCGGCGATGCCGATGCGCTTTTGCGGCTAGTGCGCGACGAATTTCGTGATTTGCCGTCGTTGGGCCGGCGCCTTATCGATCAACGCAATCAGAATTGGGTTCCCAAGATTGAAGAATATCTGCGCAGCGGCCATACGTATTTTGTCGTTGTGGGCGCCGGACACATGGGTGGTCCAAATGGTTTACTCTCATTGCTTCGCGCTCGCGGCTACACGATCGAGCAACTTTAATGGCGATGACGCAGGCAAGGGCGCTCTCATTGCAGAATTCTCTAACCAACACAGCAACCATTTGGCGCCCGGAAAAGTTAAATTCCTGGTTTCGTGCGTTCCTCAAAGAGGAGTTGGAAATGGCAGGCATGACGAAATCCGAATGAGGAATGCCGAAGGAAAGACGAATGACGTGACGGGTTCGCCGCGGCGCGCATTTCGAATTGGGGAGCATACGCAACCCGCCTGTGGGTCGTTGCGTGCTCGCGACAACGAACTTTTGTGGAAAGTTCGCGACTCGCGAAAGCTTTCGGAGTCGCCAGTACCGGAGACGGGCGCGCTCCCCGGCAATTTCAAGTGGGCAGGCAGAATGCCCGCGGGCCCTACAGCCAGGATGGCTGTGCTGCTGGCTTGCCTCGTACCGCTCTCGATTTCCGCCGCGCCCAAAAATCGTTCCGCGATGCAGATGCCCGGATACAGGGCCGTGCGTGTCCACTACGGACCGATGAACAAAATGATCATGTCCGTCCGCATCAACGGCCAGCCAGCCAATTTGCTGGTCGACACCGGCTCGAACCAACTGATTCTCGATGCAGAAGCAGCAGAGTTGTTCGGCGTCAGGCCATCTCCACGTGGTCTGGTCTACATCCGGTCCACGAAGATTGAGGGCCAATCATTGCCGGTTGCTTTTGTGCAAAACATGTCCGCTGACGGCATGAATTTTGGCAGCAGCTTGGTCACGCTGCGCAGGTCATCGCACGCCGACGCTGCAAATGCCGCTTTCGACGGCGTTCTGGGCCTTGACATTCTTTTTCGTCACAAAGCGTTGATTAATTGCCGCACAAAACTTGTTTTCTTCAAAGTCGATCAAGCTCGGCGGATCAATCTTGGTTCGGTTGCTTCTTCCGAAAAATTCACACGCGTTCCGATACAGCGGGAGGAAACCGGCGCACTGACGGTGGCGTGCTCGATCCGGGGCCAACCGACGCGTTTGCTGGTCGATACCGGCGCGTTTGTCACCATCTTGCACGAAGGTTTCGTTAAATCGCTCGGACTCGTTGCGGAACCCACGCGGATCTCTGCACAGTTCGGCCGCGAAGCATCGAAAAAAATCAGCGCGGCAAAAATTAACGACCTGACTATCGGCACTTTCAAAGCGCCACCGGAAAAAATTGGCGTCGCTCCGCTGCCTCACTTCGCATTGCAACAAGGCAGCAGCAAAATCGCGGGCATCCTCGGCATGGACACGCTCTACATCTACCACGCCATCATCGATCTCGACGGCATGAACCTGTTTCTGAAATGAGGCTAACCACGGATATCACGGATATTGTAGAGGCGTTTGATTCGTTCGCTCCCACTCAATTACCTGTTCGGCTTCCCGTCTAATCTCGCGCGTCCCCGCTGCACGTTTTGTCCCAAACGCCTGAGTCGGTGCTGATCCGCGGGGGACAGCGGACACTTCAGCAAGCGCGCGGGGAAGACTGAATTAGGAAACCAGGAATGCAGGAAGCTCGTCGCAAATTCCTTTTTTCGGATTGAAGAAAATCTGTGCAAATCGGGGACGAGGGCTGCAACGGATGCGAAGCAACGGCCAGGCTTCTCCATCTGCGGACAACAACTTCTCTCCGTCCTTGGTGTTCTCTGCGGTGAATAAACCTAAGAAATTCCCGGCTTGACATTTGCGCCGCGCGGATGGCAAAAACTTGCGCACACGCACATACATGTCCGCCCCAGAAAAGCATTCCGCTAAAACGCGGATCGTGGTTTTGGAAGAGCACCCGCTGCTTCGGCACGGCGTCGCCGATTTTCTGAATTCTCAACCAGACATGATTGTCTGTGGCGAGACCGACAACATTCGTGATGCGCGTCACAAAATCCACGAATGCAAACCGCAGTTGCTGCTGACTGCATTGCGTCTGGGCACCGGCGACAGCCTGGAATTTCTTAAAGCGCTCAAATCGGAGCGTCCTGCTTTGTTGATTCTCGTTTACTCCGCTTTCGAGGAAACCATCTTCGCAGAGCGCGCTTTCCGTGCGGGTGCAGACGGTTACGTGATGAAAAAAGCGCCGAAAGAAGAGCTGCTAACTGCGATTCGCGAAATTTTGAGCGGCAACATCTATGTGAGCCACGACGTGGCGATGCGCGCATTCAAAAAATCGCTGGAGACTCGATCCGAACAACAACAGCGCTCGGCGCGTCCTACGATTGGCATTGAAAAGTTGTCCGACCGCGAGACGCATATCTTCTGTTTGTTAGGCTCTGGGCTTGGGAACACCCAGATCGCGCAGTCGCTCAACCTGAGTGTCAAAACCATCGAGAGCCATCGCGAGAACATTAAACATAAGCTCGACCTGAGTTGCAGCCGCGACCTGGTAGCCTGCGCCAAGAAATACGTGGAGGTCACTTTCGTGCCGCCGACAAACATCACCAGCCGCAGCAAAAAGAAAATCGTGCGTTTCTCCGCCGCCTAACGAGGAATTCGGAATATTTAATAAGGGACCTGATGATCGCGGCCCCGTGATCACGAACTCTTCAGGAAAGAGGGATTTTCGAATTAGGAAAGCAGGAAGCCCGCTGGTCCCATTTTCTAATTTGAAACTCGCTCATCGCCCAATTCGCTCGCCGCTATCCTCCGGCTTTTCCTTCTACCTGGGAAATCCCATTTCCTCGGTTCCTGTTTTCCTGATTCAAGAAATCCTCTGTTGTAGCGTGCGCTGTCCCCAGCGCAGTCATTCCCAAGGCCTAATCCGCTTGAGGACAGCGGACACTACAGATTCCTCATTTCCTGCTTTCCTGAAATCCTATGTTGCGTAAAGGCGTTTGATTCGCTCGCGCCCGCTCACTCACCTTTCAGGTTTCCCGGCTAATCTCGCGTATCCCCACTGCGTGCTTTGTGTCGGACGCCTATCCATGAATTCGGTGCTCGCCGCGGCGAGCACCGCTATAACGCGGATCGGGAAATTTACCTAGGCAAAAGACGGGTGACACCACAACGATGTCACGATCTTGACGGCAGCAGGGTTGCTCTTAAGAAGAATTTTCCCGACGAAAATCCTGATCTGTTCACACCTGTTCACATAACCCCCTAGGGGGTTGTGCGCCAAAAAATCAGGGGGTGTTCCCTACCGGAAGGCCACGGATTTTTTCTTTACAAAGCGTTCAAACCCGATAAAAATCCGCGCCACTTACGACACAGGTGTCCCAACTCAGGCAAGCAATTCATTCGAATTTTTCGCCGAAGCGGAATCCATTTGGGAACTTTCAGGGGGAGCAGGTAAATAATGGACGAGAAGAGAATTGTATATTTTTTGAGAACGTCTCTTCGCAGTGTTCGGAGAAGATGTTTAAACGGGGAATTTTTAACGAAAGACGAATTATCAAGCTGCCCAGGATCAAGAGATTCGCATTTGTGACTCGGTTTCCCGTTGGCGATTGGTCTTCTGTTCGGTTCACGATCCAACTAACAAATAAAACCTCACAGCTTTTGGCTGCTATCTGATGAGCTGGATCATCGTTCTGTGGTCGATAAATGTGGGTGCGTGTTTGACCCTTGCGGTGATGTATCTGGCCGTTTGGAGCAGAGAGCGCAAAAGCTGGTTGTATCTAATATTTTCCTGTATCGCTGCTGCTGCTGCTGTTATTGCCGTATTTGAGTTGCAGTTAATCCGTGCCCATACGTCTGAGGAATATGGTGCAATCCTGCGCTGGCGGGCGCTGCCGGTGTGGGTGCTTGTTCTTTCGCTCGTCGGCTTTACCCGGCTTTATTTACGCGCGGGACGGTCATGGCTGGCTTGGAGTGCTTGCAGCCTGAAGACCCTGACCTTGATCCTCAATTTTGTCTTTACGCCGAATCTCTACTATCTGGAAATTACCGCCCTTCGGCAGCTCTCTTGGGGTGGAGAGGAGGCTTCGATTGCGCTGGGCACTTCGAATCCTTGGAGCTTACTCAACCAGGTAACTTTGCTGCTGCTCCTTGTATTTTTCGCTGATGCCACGATTACAGTCTGGCGGCGGGGCGATCGGCAGCGCGCATTGATCGTCGGCGGCACTACAACCTTCTTCGGCGCGATTGTCATGGCGCAGTTCGCGTTGGTGGTCTGGGGAATAATCCAAGCCCCGTTTTTCGGCAGCTTCGCATATTTGGGTATCGTCGTCGCGCTTGGTTATCAGTTATGCGACGACGCGGTTCGAGCGGCGCATCTCGCGTCGGAGTTGCAGATCGGCGAAGAACGATTCCGCCGGGTGGTCGAAGCAGCCCCGAACGCAATGATCATGGTAAATCAGGAAGGCCAGATCACTTTGGCGAATCAACAGGCGGAGAAGACATTCGGCTACCCGCGTGAGGAACTCCTTGGCCGTCCGATTGAGATGCTTGTTCCCGAGCGGGTCCGATCTGACCACCGAGGCTTTCGGCACGATTACCTTTGCGACCCCCAAGCTCGCCCGATGGGGGCAGGCCGGGAACTCTTTGGGCGACGCAAAGACGGGAGCGAGGTACCGGTCGAAATCGGACTTAGTCCCATTCACACATCTAAAGGGCTGCTCGTGTTGGCTTCCATTGTTGACATAACTGAGCGGAAGCTGGCCGAATTAGAGGCGGCGCGTCAGCGCCACGACCTGGCGCACCTTGCGCGTGTGACCGCGCTTGGGGAACTTTCCAACTCGCTTGCGCACGAGCTAACCCACCCACTCACCGCTATTCTCAGTAACGCTCAGGCGGCCCAGCGATTCCTGGCCGCTGACGACGTCGATCTTGATGAGGTACGCGAGATCCTCAATGACATTGTGACCCAGGACCAACGCGCCGGCGAAGTCATCCACGGCCTGCGCCTGCTGCTAAAAAAAGGCGAACTTCAAGAGCACTGCGATGGCGTCGATCTAAACGAAGTGATACGGGACGTCGTAAACCTGATGCGCAGTGATCTCATCAATCGAAACGTAACCGTGGATACTGACCTCGCGCAGAATTTGCCCGCAATCACCGGCGACAGGGTTCAGCTTCAACAGGTATTGCTTAACCTGGCGCTTAATGGCTGCGAAGCGATGGGTGATTACAATTCTTCGGAGCGCCGACTGCTCATCGCTTCTCTATGGGAGAACGGCGAAGTGCGGGTATCCGTTAGCGATAGTGGCAGCGGCATCCCCCGGGAAAAAATGGAACAAGTCTTCGAGCGTTTCTTCACGACGAAAAAGGAGGGAATGGGACTTGGCCTTTCCGTCTGCCGCACCATCATTGACGCCCACCGTGGGAAAATCTGGGCCACGAATAATGGCGACTGCGGCGCGACGTTTCATTTGAGCCTGCCCATCATTGTGGCTGGAAAGGAGGCAGTGATCACTGACCAACCAATGCCAGTTAAACAAAACTGCAGCCGCAGTAGCCACGACCCTATGGCTGTCTCGCCACTGTGAAAGCAACGCCCTGCGTCGACCGGCCCCAGGTCCGCACACGGGACGGATTCGTCCTTGCGGCGAACCGGTGGCCACAACATTATGAAAGCGCCCTAATGGCTCCTACTCCCGGCCACACTGTATTTGTGGTGGACGACGATGAAGCGGTACGAAAAGCCGTTTCGCGCTTGCTGCGTTCGGCCGGCATTGCCGCGGCCGCTTTTGCGTCACCCAGGGAATTTCTTGCGCAGTACAATCCAGCCACGCCCGGATGCCTCGTGCTTGATATGGCTATGCCTGACTTCGACGGCCTTCAGTTTCAAACTGCGCTCACCGAGAAAGGCTGCATCCTGCCGATTATTTTTCTCACCGGCCACGGTGATGTTTCGAAAAGTGTGCAGGCGATGAAACAGGGCGCGTTTGATTTCCTTTCCAAGCCCGTGAAGGACAAAGATCTGCTCGCAGCGGTTTGCGCAGCTATTGAAAGAGACACTGTCGCTCGCCGGGAACAGGCCAAACTTTCCGAAATCCGCGCCCGTCTCGACACGCTCACACCGCGCGAGCGGGAAGTGCTCGAGCATGTCGTCTCCGGCAAGTTGAACAAACAAATTGCCGGTGACTTGGGCATCACGGAAGCGACCGTTAAAATGCATCGCGCCCGCGTGATGGCGAAAATGAAAGTGCAATCAATCGCAGAATTGGCGCGTTTAACAGAGCGTTGCGGGATCAACTGACGGATCGACATGGAGAAACGGAGAGACGGCGAAACTGGGACACCGCCGATTCGCCCATTCTCCCATTCGCCGACTCAGCGAAACTAAGAGGGCTGGAAGCGGGAACGCCCAACGCCGAACTGACGGGACATACTAGCCTAAAGTATAATATCCTTGGGTATAATGACCTAAGGTCTAATTGCGCGGGGTGCCTCGACTGCCTACCCTCGTGCTCCTGTGGCCAAAGCGCATCCGCTTATCGCTGTCGTTGACGATGAAGAACCCATCCGCACAGCACTGATGCGCTTAATGCGTTCCGTCGGCCTGACCGTGGAGACGTTCGGGTCCGGCGCCGAATTTTTGAATTCGCTCGAAACGCGCCTGCCGGATTGCGTGGTTCTCGATCTGCAGATGCCGCACATGGACGGCTTCAATGTGCAAACCCATCTCGCCCGGAAATGCGCCGCGCTTCCTGTCATCATCGTCACCGGCCACGATTTCCCGGAGGCCCGTGAGCGCGCCATGGCGGGCGGCGCATCAGCTTTTCTTCGCAAACCAGTGCACGACCGCACTCTCCTTGATGCCATTTCCGCAGCTACCGCCTGCGCTACCGATGAAACTAACCAATCCGTACCAGACCCATTTCCCCCCACCCACATCCCCCCAGACGCTTTAACCCCTCAGTAACTTCCCCCGTTCCCCCCAGACTCCCCCAACGAAGAAAGCACGCTAAACATGCAAACAACTCCCAAAGCTAACAAAGTCCTCGGTGATTTGTTCAGGCCTGTTCACATGATCCCCTAGGGGGTTCCCAACCAAAAATAGGGGCATACCCCCTAGCCAAAATAGAAGGATTCCTCTTTACACGCGTTTAAAGACCACCCACACTCCGCGCTTTCCAAGCACTTGTGTTTAATTTAGTTCCCCCCTTTTTCTCGATAGGCTGGCCTACACACGGTGTCGCAGCCCAGTGGTTTAAGTGCAGACATCACGGCGAAGAACCTGACGATCAGCGGAGCGGTGGCCAACAACAAGCAATATGACGGCGGGACGACAGCGACGGTAGACTTTACCCTGGCGAGTCTGGCAGTAGTGGAATCTGGCGAAAGTGTGAGCATCAACGGTTCCGGTTACAGTGCGAGCTTCGCCACCAAGAAGTTACGATCTTAAAGCGGGGCAAAACGAATGTAATTTTCCCGGCAAAAACTTTCGGCTTGCCAAACATTACAAATCTGTAATGATCGCGTATTCCTCCAAGGAGGTTAGGGCCGCGGTTGGTTACCGTGGCTGCAATGAAGTGGATGATGAAGTGGATAAGGCCGCAGCCTGGTGGAGCGGGCTGCGGCCACTCTTCCCGACCTGCGTAGACGCTGTGCGTCGCGAACACTAATCGCCGCCCAACTCTGCGCCGTGATCGGGAACTCGAAATTAACGGGCTAACCAAAAAATTCCAACACCTTTCTTCGCGTGCAAGGAAGTCTGAGTTGAGTGCGCTGTTGTAGAGTCCACTGTCCCCAGCGGAGTTTTTTGAGTTGAGTGCGCTGAGGACAGCGCACGCTACAGCATTCACCTTCGATTTCGATCCGTGTTATCCGTGGCATCCGTGGTTTTGGAAATGTATTAGTGTCCATTCGTGGTTAACATTCGCCGATGGCTGCGGCTGACGATCGGCGAATGAGCACCCGCGCGACGGGTGTTGTTGGCATCGCCATTTTGTCGAGCCGCTTGCTAGGGCTCGTTCGCGAAATGGTTTTCGCCGGTCTGTTCGGCGCCGGTAGAAATCTCGACGCGTTTTTGATGGCGTTTCGGTTGCCGAATTTGTTGCGCGATCTGTTTGCCGAGGGCGCGCTTTCCACGGCGTTCATCACTACGTTCTCGAAAAGGATCGCAGTCGAAGGCGATCAATCGGCGTGGCGGCTGGCGAACAAGGTCGCCACGCTCACGGCCGTGTTCATGAGCGCGATCACGCTGCTCGGCATCGTGTTCGCGCCGCAGCTGGTGGATCTGTTGACCTGGGGCAGTTGGTCGCCGGACAAAACCGAGCTGACCATCCTGCTCACCCGGATCATGTGGCCGTTCATGTTGATGGTCTCGCTCGCGGCGCTGGTGATGGGAATGCTGAACGCGAAATACGTGTTCGGTCCGCCGGCAATGGCGTCTAGTTATTTCAATCTCGGCTCGATCATTGGCGGCGTGGCGATCGGTTACTGGATCGATCCGCATTTCGGCGCGCGTTCGCTCGTGGGCCTCGCGATCGGCACGATCATTGGCGGCGCGTGGCAATTGATCGGACAATTTCCGTCGCTCTGGAAAGTCGGCTACAGGTTTCACCCGGATTTTCATTGGCGCGACGAAGGCGTGCGCACGGTGCTGACTTTGATGGGACCTGCGGTCATCGCCGCGAGCGCGGTGCAGGTGAACGTGCTGATCAACAGCGGGTTCGCAGCGAGTCTCGGCAACGGACCGGTGAGCTGGCTCAACATTGCGTTTCGTCTGATGCAATTGCCGCTGGGAATTTTCGGCGTCGCTATCGGCACCGTGACATTGCCGCTGGTCTCGAAGAGTGCCGCGCTCGGAAATACAGCTGAGTTTCGCGCGATTCTCGCGCGTGGGATGCGGCTGGCGTTTTTGTTGACGGTTCCCTCGGCGATCGGCCTTTCGATGCTGGCGTCGCCGATCATCAGTGTGATTTATCAGCACGGACGATTCACGGCCGACATGACGCGGCAAACTGCGGGCGCGTTGCAATATTACGCGACCGGCCTCGTCGCGTATGCGGCATTGAAAGTGTTGACGCCAGCGTTTTATGCGATTGGCAAACGCAACACGCCGATGGTGGTGAGCTTTCTCGCGATCGGCGCGAATCTATTTCTCAACTGGTTGTTCACGTTCCGGCTGGGGTGGGGACATCGCGGGCTTGCGTTCTCGACCGGCCTGGTCGCGACGATCAATTTTCTTTTGCTCTACACGCTAATGCGCCGGCACACGCGTCGACTTGAAACGCGCCAGATGCTGATCGCGCTTGGAAAAATTTGTGTAGCCGGTGCCCTGCTGGCTCTGATCTGTTGGGCGGCGAATTACCTGTGGCTGGATGCGTGGTCGGACATGCGGTTCCTCCAAAAACTGGCGATACTCCTCGCGACCATTGCGTTTGCCGGAGCCGCATTTTTCGGCTCGGCGTTTCTTCTGCGCATCAGCGAGGTGCAAGACATCATCGATGTGTTCCGGCGGAAGGTGGGCAAGTTGTAGAGGCGTTTTGTGAGCGCTTGCCTTCCGGCGTTGTAGAGGCGCTTGTGCCAAGCGCCTGGTTCCGGTTCAAAGATCGGTCTTCGAACGCCTGGGCGCTTGGCACAAGCGCCCCTACAACCTACGCTCGCATTCATGCCTAACCGGCCGCGACGTCTCGACCGGATATTTCAGCGATACGATCCGCCGTTGTACTTTGTGACGTTCAATACGCATAAGCGCCAGAAGCTTCTCGCTAATGATTGTTTGCATGACGCGTTGATTTCGTTTCGCTCGAGATGGTGAGCTGCGCGGAGTTGGCCTCGGGCGGTACGTAATTATGCCGGATCACGTTCACCTTTTTGTTCGCGGGAGCCTCGACTTTTCTCTTAGGCAGTGGGTGCGAATCCTGAAACGCGCTCTATCGAAAGCAATTTCATGTGCGCCTCCGCATTGGCAGGAAGGCTTTTCGATCATTTGATCCGCCATAGGGAGAGTTACACTGAGGAATGGGAGTATGTGCGAGAGAACCCAGTGCGGGCATGTTTAGTTCAAGACGCAGATGAGTGGCCGTGGCAGGGTGAGATTGTCAAACTCGAAGCCCAATCGGTGTAGAGGCGTTTGTGTCAAACGCCTTGGTAATTCTCAAAAAAGGCGCTTGGCACAAGCGCCTCTACAACTTTCCCAGCGCCTGATCGAGGTCCTCGATCAGGTCGTCGGCGTTTTCGAGGCCGATCGACACGCGCAGCAAGCCTTCGGGCGAAGTTGTGCCAGGGCCTTCGATCGATGCGCGATGCTCGATCAAACTTTCCACGCCGCCGAGGCTGGTCGCGCGGATGAAGATTTTCGTTTTCGCTGCGACCGACATTGCCGCGTCGTAACCGTCTTTCGCTTCAAACGAAAGCATCCCGCTGAACGCGGACATCTGGCTGGCTGCGATCTTGTGTCCCGGATGCGACTGCAATCCGGGGTAATGCACGCGTGCCACTTTCGGATGTCGCGCGAGGAACTCCGCGACTTTCATAGCGTTCTCCGAATGCGCGCGCATGCGCCACGGCAACGTGCGCATCCCGCGCAGGATCAGCCAGCAATCGAAAGGCGAGGGGACTGCACCGCCTTCGTATTGGATGCCGCGGATCCGCTGGAAAAATTCATCTTCTGTTTTTGCGACGACAATTCCTCCGAGAACATCACAATGCCCGCCAAAATATTTCGTCGTGGAGTGCACGATTAAATCAGCGCCGAGATCGAGCGGCCGTTGCAGCACCGGCGCCCACGTGTTGTCACAAACAAAAATCGCGCCGGCGCCGTGCGCGATTTCAGCAAGGGCAGCGAGATCTACAACTTTCAGTAACGGATTGGAAGGGGTTTCGGCCCAGGACAATTTTGTATTTGGTCGCAATGCTTTCTTAACCGCGGCGAGATCGCTCATGTCCACGAAATCTGCCTCGAGTCCCCAGCGCACGAGGATTTCGCGAATCAATCGCGACGTGCCGTAATACGCGTCGATGTGCGCGAGCACGTGATCGCCCGGAGATAACGCCTGAAAAATCGACATGGTCGCGCCGGTTCCAGAAGCGAATGCCGCGGCTGCTTCGCCGCCTTCGAGCATGCTGACGCCGTGCTCAAGCGTCTGCCGATTTGGATTGTCATTGCGCGTGTACATGAACCCGCGCGAGTACGTGCCTTCGACGTCGCGCTCGAACGTGGTGGAAAGATAAATGGGCGCGGCGACCGCGCCCGTTGCGGGATCCACCTCGTGCCCCGCGTGAACGGCTATGGTTTCGATTTTCATTGCTGGCTGCGACGTTACTGCATGTGGCGCGATCTTGTCGACGCTAGCAGTTTGGAGTGCGCGGACACGTCCGCGCTTTAAAAGCGGCGACATGTCGCCGCACTCCAATCAAAAATTGTCCGGGACGTTCAGCTGGTCGATCTTAAAACCCCTTATGGTTTTCACGAAAGCCGGCGGCGCACTCCGCGCGAACCACGCGGCGGAACACCACTTGTAATTCTCTGCCGGCGGAACAACACCGTGTCGCACTGGATTTTGATGAACATAATTGAGTCGCGCCAAGTACGAGCGCTCATATGTGATGTGGCTGTCCCAAAATTGAAACCACACTTTTCGGCCCGGTTTATCGTCCCAAAGATTGAGTTGCCCAGCGGTTTTCATGTGAAGTTTGCCAAGAAACTTCCGAAGCGTACGAGCCTCTGTCGGTGATGCCGCAACGAAGTGATAATGGTTCGCGAGCACGGCCCAAGCCCGCAGGTCCCAGCCAAATTCATCGGCATACTGAAAGAGAGAGTTTTGCAAGAAATCGAGTCTTGCGGGTGAATCGAGGTGCGGGAGTTTCCTGTAAGTCCCTGCAGTGATGATGTAAAGGCCCGGTTCAAACAACCAGTGGGCTGGCCCATGGGGCCAAGTCATGTGCGAGTGATTGCGGAAACCCACGTGAATAGCAACAGGCATTTTTAAACGCGCAGACATGTCCGCGCTTTAAAAGCGGCGACATGTCGCTTCACTTCAAAGTTTCGCAGTTGACGACGCCACGTGCCCAGCGCAAATAGCAGCTTCCCATGGAGACCCCGAGTTGCGCTGATGTAGCGGCACACACGATTTACGACGACGAAGTTTTCCAGATGGCCTGCGAGCAGTTTCGCGTCATCGCCGATTATCTGAACATCGACCAGAGCGACCGCGAATGGGCGACGTATCCGAAGCGGGCGATCGCCGTGACATTGCCGGTTCACATGGATGACGGGAGCACCCAAGCGTTTCAGGGTTACCGCGTTCAACATCACATCGCGCTCGGTCCGACCAAGGGCGGCACGCGTTTCGCGCTTTCATTATCGATGGGCGAGACCGCCGCGCTGGCGATGTGGATGAGTTGGAAATGCGCGCTCGCGCAGTTGCCTTACGGCGGCGCGAAAGGGGGCGTGGCGGTCGATCCCACCAAATTATCTCGTAAGGAGCTCGAAGCGGTCTCGCGTCGTTACATGCAGGAGATGATTCCATTCGTTGGCCCGCACACCGACATCATGGGCCCGGACATGGGAACGAACGAACAGATCATGGCGTGGTTCATGGACACCTATTCCGTTTACAAGGGTTATGCGGTGAATGAAATCGTGACCGGCAAACCCGTTGCCATAGGCGGAACCGAAGGCCGGCGCGAAGCCACTGGTCGCGGTGTCGTGTATCTCGTCGAGCGCGCGATGAACATGCTGAAGATGGATCCCGAAAAATGCACCGCGATCATACAAGGATTCGGCAACGTCGGTTCCGTGGCAGCTCTTTCGCTCGCCTACAAGAGCGGCGTCAAGGTTGTCGGGATCAGCGATCACACTGCTGCGATTTACAATCCGAAAGGCATTGACGTTAAATCAGCCGAGCAACACATGATCAAAAAAGGCAACCTCCGTGCGTTCGCTCAGGATGATCATGTAAATCCTAACGAGTTTCTCACGCTGCCGTGCGACATTCTTGCTCCGTGCGCAGTCGATCGCGTGATTACTGGAAAAAATGCCGGCAACCTCAAGTGCCGTATCCTTGCCGAAGGCGCCAACGGCCCGACCACGCCCGATGCGGATCTGATTCTCGACCAACGCTGGGACGAAGTGTTCGTGATACCGGATATTCTCTGTAACGCTGGGGGCGTCATCGTTTCGTACTTTGAATGGGTGCAAGGTCTGCAGGCGTTTCTATGGTCGGAAAGCGAAGTGACAGACAAACTTTTCCGCATCCTCGAGCATTCGTTTGCGCAAGTGATCAGGCGCGCGAAAGACCATAGGGTGTCGCATCGCACAGCGGCGATGGCGACCGGCGTTGAACGCGTTATCAAGGCGAAACAAGTGCGCGGCTTGTTCCCATGAGCGGCGATGGTTCGGTCTTGATGTGCGACCCCATTCCGCCTCTCCCTTTGAAGGGAGAGGACTGAGGTGAGGGATCGGAAGCGCGCATGAGTAAGGCTGAACCCTCACCCTAACCCTCTCCCTTGAGAAGGGAGAGGCGAAATGGTTTGCCCAACTGCTCCACCATGAAGTTTTCGCACACAGAGGAAGACCGTGACGGTCGGCATCTGGATGTTCTTACTGACGAAGAGGACGGCCTTCGCATCGTTGTGTCGCGTCTCGGTGCGGAATTGATCAGCATGGCGCGAATCAATGAGGCTGGAAACTGGGCTGGCTTTCTTTACCGGGACAACGATGTGACGGCGCCGCCGAAAGGCTGGGCAAATCACGCCACTGTCATGGGTTATTATCTTCATCGACTAAAGAATGGCAGCAGTCTTTATCGCGGCCACGAAATCAAGGGGGGCACCCATGGTTTTCTTCGCGCGAAAACATGGCATCTCGTCGGGTCTTTTACCAACGAGAGCGGCGCTTCGCTGAAATACCGAATCACGCCGGATGATTTTTCACTGATCGAATATCCGCTGAAGGTTAGCGTGGATCTCACTTATCAGATTGGCGCTAACGGCGTGGGTGTGCTTTTCGAGTTTCGGAACCATGAGGCGGAGCTGACCGCGCACGTCTCGTTCGGATTGCATCCAGGCTTCGCCGCGACTTCATTCGAGACCTTTCATTTGCAAATGCCGCGCGGATTGTACCGACGATATTTTTCGCCGGGCAATTTCTTGTCGGGCGAAACGCGCGAGGTTGACTTTCGCGGTGGCGAAATGCCGTTTCCAAGGAACGAGTTACCCGGTTCGGTGATTCTCGAACTAGCGGATGTGCCGCGACGAGTTTTCTCCTATGTTGATCCGCCCAGCGGTGGATGGGTGACTCTGGATCTGACCGGCGTGCCGTACATAACGTTGTGGTCGGACGGTGGGCCGTTTCTCTGCGTCGAGCCGTGTTGGGGGTTGACCGATCATCAGGAGCAGCGCGCGTTCGAAAAGAAGCAAGGGATCCAAACCATTTCGGCCGGCGGGGAATTGCGCGCCTCGTTTAGCATGACGCCGCAATTTGCGTCGAGCGATTAAACGTCAGCGTTATCACTTTACGGTTTCTGCTGTAGCCACGGCGCTGTGCGCCGTCGTCGCTGAATCAGGAGCTCAAGTCCGGACGCCCCACAGGGGCGTGGCTACAATTGAGATTCCAGCGACTCTGGCTGCCCAATCAGAGGACAAAAGGAATGATGCGTTTGGTTCGTCGCCGATAATCCGCATACCGCTCGGGGAATTGTTGCAGCATCAGTTTTTCCTCGTCGCGAAGTTTAATCCAGAAACTCGCAAACATCAGGAGTGTGCCCACAAACCCCGACAAGTGTCCTCGCGCAAGCGCGGTGGCAAAGAACATGGTGAGTATCCCGGTGTAGATTGGATGGCGCACGAATCGGTACGGCCCGCGCTCCACCAGTTCGTGTCCTTCTTTTAGTGTCACCACACCGCTCCAGTTCCGCCCGAGAGTAACTCTGGCCCAAACTGCAAAGGCCAAACCGATGACGCAGAAGACACCAGCCGCCGATGCGATCGGAGCTACATGAGGAATGATGCTTAGGTTGAGCGGATACGGCAATCGCCGGCCATAGAGCAACAGGACGGAAGCGATCACCAGGAATACCCAGTAACGCAGCCGTTGCGCCCGGCTTTCACGATACACCGTGCGCTTGGTCGATAGCGAACCGAGCACCCAGATCGCGGCAAAGACCAGCCAGCAACCACTGATGACATCGAGGGCTAACGAATACGCCTGCATACAAGCAATAGTTTACCTGAAAATGTTCGTGTCCATTGGTGTGCATTCGTGGTAGCTCTCCGGATCATGGCTGTTTCTGCTTCGCTTCGGGTTTTTCTCGACCAGGCAATTGATTACGCCGGGATGTTTCCGCCTTGCACCCTGGCGCTCGAGCCCGCGTTGCGGAACCAGGCGAGCTATGTGCGTTCATCAGAAGCGTGGATGTTGAACGGATTCGTTCTGCCGGTCGAACAGTTTGATGCCGCAAGGCAACTTCTCTCGGACTTCGATCCTCATCATCCGCTCCGCGTCGCCGCGCTCGGACCGAAAACCACAAAGGCGGACGCCTTTCTCGATGGGCTTGGTAAGGCGAAGACGGCGATTCGTTCACTCGCGAGATCCGATGTCGATCTCGTCTCGGTCAGTCATCTTGAAATGTTTTTACCGGACGATGTGGATTTTGCTTCTATCAAAGAAGCGAGGGCGATTGTGGGTGAGTTCCCGGTGTTTTGGGAAGCGCCGCCTGCGAGAGCAGAGCAAACCATTGCATTGATTGCCGGACACAACTTCGACGAGGACACGGCAACATTCGGTTACAAATTGCGAACCGGCGGAGTGACGGCTGATGCATTTCCAACTTCGGCGCAGATCGCGCGCGCTCTGGTAACGGCAGCTACGCATCAGCTCCCGATAAAGTTTACGGCCGGGCTGCATCATCCAATCCGGCAATTTCGCGAGGAAGTGAAAACGAAGATGCACGGATTTCTCAATGTGCTGGGAGCCGCAGCCCTTGCGGCGGAGCATCAATGGAACGCCGATCAAGCCGTGACGATACTCGAGGACGAAGATCCGCGCTCGTTTTCGTTTATCGACGAATTCTTCGCGTGGCGCGACTGGAAAATCGATACGAAACGCCTGCAATACAGGCGCAAATTCGTGAGATCTTTCGGCAGTTGTAGCTTCGATGAGCCGCGGGACGATTTGCGCACGCTCGGTTTCCTGTAAGGTAGGGCGGTTCACCTGAACCGCCCGATCCGCGTAAACACGCACGCGGTGGGCGATTGAGGTCAATCGCCTCTATCAGTTATGCCTCTCAAATCCTTCATCGAAGTTGCACCGGATTCGCACTTTCCGTTGGAGAATCTTCCCTTCGGCGTTTTCCAACCGCGACTAGGCAAACCGCGTGTTGGCGTTGCGATCGGGGATTTGATTCTTGATCTCTCTGCGTTGGAAGAGCTCGGTCATTTTCAATCGCCGGAATTTCAGAACCAAAAGGTATTTTCTGAGGATTCGCTGAATTCATTCCTCGCGCTCGGTCGTCCGGCGTGGCGAAAGACGCGCGAGATTCTTCAGCACCTGCTCTCGGCGGATACACCAATACTGCGTGATGATGCGCGGCTGCGAAAAATTTTTCATGCGCAAAAGGATGTGGCGATGAAACTTCCGGTGCGCATCGGCAATTATACCGATTTCTATTCGTCGTACCATCACGCGCATAACGTCGGCACGATGTTACGCGGTCCTGAGAACGCGCTGATGCCTAACTGGAAATGGCTGCCAGTCGCATATCACGGACGCGCGAGTTCGGTCGTTGTCAGCGGGATGGACGTACGTCGGCCGAGCGGACAGACCAAGGCGCCGGACGCAACCACGCCGACATTCGGTCCGAGCAAGAGCTTCGATTACGAGTTGGAAATGGCGTTTCTTATCGGGCCAGGTAACTCGTTAGGCGAACCGGTGCCGATCGATCGCGCCACTGATCACATTTTCGGACTGGTCCTGATGAACGACTGGAGCGCGCGCGACATTCAGGCGTGGGAATATCAGCCGCTGGGCCCGTTCCTGGCGAAGAACTTCGCCACGAGCATTTCGCCATGGGTGGTGACCCTCGAAGCGCTCGAACCGTTCAGGAAATCCCTGCCGTCACAGGATCTCGAGCCGCTCCCGTATTTGCGCGCAAAAAACGATTTCACATTCGATATCCAACTTGCAGCGCAGCTGCAAACGTCATCGATGAATGCGCCGCATGTCATCACGCGCACGAATTTCCAAAATCTTTACTGGAGCATTTCGCAGCAGTTTGCCCATCACACGGTGAACGGCTGCAATCTTAAACCAGGCGATTTACTCGCAAGCGGCACCATCAGCGGAGCAACTGAAGAATCGCGCGGCTGCATGCTGGAATTGACCTGGCGCGGCGCGAGTCCCTTGAAGCTGCCGAACGGCGAAACACGCAAATGGCTCGAAGACGGCGACCGCCTAACGATCACCGGTTGGTGCCAGGGCGATGGTTACCGCGTCGGTTTCGGCGAAGTAACCGGGCGTATCTTGGCGGCATCGTGAGCTCGAGGGCGAACCCTGCCCGAATCTAATACAACCGGAGCGAAGGTGGATCGGCTTGTCCTCAAGACGATGGGTGTTGAATCGCCGAAGGCGCAGATATCCGGCGGCAAAGCCGCACGTCATAGCCAACGCGTTGAGGACAACGCGTTCCACCTCAGCACTACTTGCTGCCCGGTTTCACGGCGGGGATTTTAGCGAGATCGGACGGGAGATTGTCTGCGGGGAACGTCTCCATATTCATTTCGATCAAGCTCGCGAACGGACAACCGAAGTCCGGTTTGGCTGCGCCGCTTCGATCTACAATCACGCCGACTGCCGAGACGATGCCGCCATGCGCGTGCACGATATCGATTGTCTCCTGGACGCGGCCGCCGCGCGTGACGACGTCTTCGACCACCACGAATTTCTCGTTAGGCGAAATTTGAAAACCGCGGCGCAAAACGAGTTTGCCTTCTTCTTTTTCGACAAAGATATGGCGTTTGCCTAACGACCGGCCAACCTCCTGGCCGACAATGATTCCGCCAAGAGCCGGAGAGATAACTGCGTCGCAGTTAAAGTTGCGCACTTTATCCGCAAGCCATCCACACACCTTTGCAGCGATCTCGGTGTGTTGAAGAAGCAGCGCGCACTGGAAATACTCGCGGCTGTGCAGGCCCGAGCGCAAAACGAAGTGGCCATCCAGCAGCGCGCCGGTTTTGCGGAAAAGTGCCAGCAGATCTTCGCTCATCTGGGGAGCGCACGCCGCCGGCGTGCTGTTTTGAAAGCCTGGCCGTTGCTTCGCATCCGTTGCAGCGGTGGCCCGCCGAAAAGGTCTGGCACGAAGCCTGTGGAGGGGGGAGAAATGATTGCGCGGCGTATCCCGAAAGAACCGTTCGACGAGCCGTCGAACGGAGCACGCCAGCGGCGTGCGCTCCCCAGAAGGCGCATTATCCTACCCAGATGTATCATATGCGGTTTGGTCGGCCTCGGCTGCGGCGGCAATTACCTCGATTTCCACATTTGCTCCTCTCGGCAGCGCGGAAACCTGGACGGTGGAACGAGCAGGGGGATCTTGTTTGAAATACGAGCCGTATATTTCGTTTACCGTCTGAAAGTCGCCGAGGTTCGTGAGGAAAATGGTTGTCTTAACGATGTGGTCGAAGGTTAGGCCCTCGGCTCGTAAAAGGGCTGCGATATTATCCAACACTCGCCGGGTCTGCGTGGCAATGCCGCCGGGAACAATTTCGCCAGACTTCGGGTCGAGCGGAATTTGGCCGCTACAAAACAGGAAACGTCCGGTGCGAATCCCTTGCGAATAAGGACCGATGGCCGCCGGCGCTTCGCTGGTGAAAATGGGCTTCTTCATGTGGCCGATTGTAACTGGAAATCCAAGCGGCACAATGAATCGCCAAATTCGGATGAGATGGCGTGACCACGAGAGCCGTTCGGTCGTAGCAGACGCTGGCCTTCCAACAGGATTTGCTGCTCACACTTAAGACAGGATTCTCCATTTCATTTCGATTGAAATTGCTAATGGATGTTTCCTAGTATGACGCGGAGTCGGCGACGCGATGGGTTCTTGATTGGGTCCTTTCCCGAAGTCGATTCAACGGATAGATGTCAATGTCGCCTCGAAAGCTCACCGCGGATAAGTTGTTGTGGGAAATGCTGGGGCGTTGGAAACGTTCAAGCCCTGAATTAGATCGCATTCAATTTCTGAAGACGGTTCCGTTCTTTGACCGTCTCTCGAATCGGCAGCTCAAGAGTGTCTCTGATATCATGTTTGAACGCACCTACGACACCGAAGAATCAATTTTTGAGGAGGGCCAACCGGGAGCGGCGCTGTTCTTGATTTTGGATGGCAAAGTAGCAATAGAGATCTACCGCGAGGCTGGCACAACGCGTTTAGCTGTCCTGGAAAACGGTGCCTTCTTCGGCGAAATGGCGTTGTTGGATGAAACGCCGCGTTCTGCCAACGCACGAGCCTTGGAAAGGACCCAGACGCTGGCGCTTTATCGGAACGATCTTAATGAGTTGGTTGGTCGAGATGCGAAGACTGCCTGCCAAATTTATCGCTCCCTTGCTGGAATGATCGGCGATCGCCTTCGTTTGACCAATGAACTAGTGCAGACGAAAACACCTGCCGACGAAGTCGGATTGGGATGAGCAACGGTCAAGACTTCGAAGAAAGAGAGCGAGAGCGCAAAGTTCGGCGCAAAGTTTTTTATTTCACCTTCGGGGGGCTGACTTTGGTTTTGGGCGGGTTCCTGATCTGGAAGCTGAGCATTCTGATTCTGCCGATCATAGTTGGCGCCTTATTGGCTTTCGTGTTCCGTCCGGTGAAAGAGCGCTTTAGGGTCCGATGGTTGCCTCACGAGCTTCAGGTTCTGTGTTCCTTCGCAGCGATCGGTCTGGCCCTGTTTTTCGCATTTAATACTCTTCGCAAGCACATTCCCGATGAAGAGCAGAAGCTCGAGTTCAAAGTCCGGCTGAAATATAAACTGAATGAGAAATACCAGCAGCTGGTAGCGAAACCGCCGGAGGGAAAATCAAACACGGTGGGACCGGTAGTTGAAAAAGAACTCGGACCCTTAATGGATAAGGTCAATCAATCCCTCGAACTGGATCCGAAGGAACGGGATCTGTTCCTGAAATATGCCGCGGGATACAACGGCAAACCGCCGGTGGAGAAAAAATTCGTGGGGTACTTTTGGGCGAGTCAAAAGACCGGGAAATACGTAATTCCCGAAGAGACTCCGGCCGATACGACACCATCCACAGCTCCGGTCGCAGCCGCTCCGGCTCAGGGTCTACCTGCCAGCGAGGGCGCCAGCTTGGAGAATAAACTGTCCGCGTGGATGCTGGCACCGTTGATTTTTATCTTTCTCGGTTTCGATAACGGACAAATCCGCCGCTTTTTCATAAGCCTCGTCCCCAATCGCTACTTTGAGTTGTCGCTTACAGTCCTTGACAGACTCGATGAGGCCATCGGCAAGTATTTGCGCGGGACATTGACGGAGTGTTTTCTGGTGGGTTTGACACTTATAGTGGGATTGATCCTCCTTGGGATTCCCGTCGGGATCGCCGTAGCCATTGGCGTTGTTTCCGGACTTGTGAACGCCATTCCGTTCCTGGGGACCGCCATCGCTCTAGTCATTGGCGTTGGCTATGCGTTGGTCGCGGAAAACATAAAGCCGCTGATTCCTGGTCTGAATCCCAATGATCTGGCGCTGTGTGTTGTGATTCTGGTCGTCATGACACACGTGCTGGATGACGTTTTTTTCCAGCCCTTTGTCCTTGGCAGCGCGGTGAATATTCATCCACTTGTGGTTGTGATCGCGATCCTCGGGGGTTCTCTTATTATGGGTTTGTGGGGCATGCTATTCGCTATTCCCACGGTGGTAGTAGTGAACACTGTCGTTGCGACCTTTTTCAAAGAACTGAAGGATTATCGCATTATTTGATGTTCTTGAATCTTCGACGTTGCTAAAGAAATTCATTGAGCATCAGCGCGTTTGCTGACGGTAGAACACCTCTGTAAGGTTTTCCTTCCTCGTCGAAGATCACAGGAATATTTGACAGGTACTGAAGAGACGCTGTCTTTCAGAGCCATCACGGCTGGGTAGCTCAGTTGGCAGAGCAGTGGACTGAAAATCCACGTGTCGGCGGTTCGATTCCGCCCCCAGCCATTCTATAAATGAAGTACGATTGGAAGGAGGCGGGCGAGGAATGGTCGCAACCGTGGGGCAGCTCTGCCGCGCAATGGACCGGCGCAATTTTTCCGCGGATTCGCGAGTGTTTGCCGACGGATACCATTTTGGAAATCGCGCCCGGGTTCGGGCGGTGGACGCATTATCTGAAGGATTACTGCAACGAACTATGGGCCGTTGATAAGTCGAGCGATTGTATCCAAGCGTGTCAGCAGCGTTTTGCGACTGTTTCGCATGTCCGCTGCTGCCTGAATGATGGCCGCTCGTTGTCGATGATTCCCGACGCATCAGTGGATTTCGTTTTCAGTTTCGATTCCTTTGTGCATCCGGACCGGGAAGTAGTCGAAGCGCACCTGCGCGAACTTGGAACGAAGTTGAAAATCGGCGGCAAAGGTTTCATTCATCATTCGAATTTTGGCGAATACGTTAATTCGGCACGCGAACGGCTTCCGCAGGCGCTCGCGAAGCCGTTGATCAAGGCGAAGATTCTCGACTGGGCGCATCACCGAAACCCCAGCATGAGCGCCGGGTTATTTCGCGTGCTGTGCGAGCGAAACGGGTTGCATTGCTTGAGTCAAGAGTTGGTGAACTGGCGTGGGAGACGCCTGATCGATTGCCTTTCACTGTTCGTCCGAAGTGATTCAGCACTTGGGAATCCTGCGAAAATAATCCGGAACCCGAACTTCATGCGGGAGGCAGCCCGAATTCGGCGGGACCGGCGGCGACTGGCCTAACGAATTTTGCTTGTCGTTGCATTTTCCGCCTCTCCCCTCGCGAGGGGAGAGGATTGAGGTGAGGGGTTTTGGGAACTGCACCTGCCAGGCGCGCTTAGCGATCCTCACCCTCCCCCTCTCCCTCGTGCAGGGAGAGGCGACCCGCTTGCATGCAGCCAAGCGCACATAATTGATACAAAGTGCATTGCTTAATCGCCTTTGGTTGTTCAAGATCCGCGGCATGCCAAAAATAAATGTTCTGGTCATGTGAAAGATTTTGGCTTGGACTTCGTATTTCTCTTTAAACCTTATGCCCGAAGTTCCCTCTGTAGCGCCGCTGACCCTGCCAAAATCGCAGCCATGGTTCGGCCGACGTCATAGCACGATTCTCAAATTACTCGGAGTCGGAGCGCTCGTTCTGGTGCTGCTGATTCCGCTGGCAATGATCACGGGTGTATTGAGCGAGCGATTGCAACGGCGGAATGAGGCCGTCGCCGACATCACTTCGTCATGGGGCAGGGAACAAAATGTAATCGGCCCAGTGCTCGGTATTCCGTATCAATACAAGTTTAAGACGGTGAAAGAAATTCCGGCACCGGACGGAAAAGTAGAGCGCCGTGAAGTGGAAGAGACAGCCACCGCAAACGCTTATTTTCTGCCCGAAACGCTGAACGTTTCCGGTAGCGTGCAGACACAAAAATTGCATCGCGGGATTTATGAAGCGGTGGTCTATCGTGCGCAGACGGTTCTTTCAGGAAAATTCGCGCCGCCCGATTTTGGGCCGCTAAAGATCGATTTGAAAGATGTGCAATGGAAGGACGCGTTTGTCACGATCGCAATTAACGATCTACGCGGCGCGCGTGAGGGGATCGTGCTCGCTTGGGGTGGCACGAAACATTCAATGTTACCTGGTTCGCAGGTCCCCGGATATACGACCGGCGCGACGGCATCGCTCGGCAGTGATCAATCGATTGGGACGGAGGTTCAATTCTCGATCCCGCTGGATTTCAATGGCAGCGAGGGAATTTTCTTCGCGCCGTTTGGAGTGCAAAACGAGGCGACGCTGAAATCGAACTGGCCCGATCCCGGATTTCGTGGCGCGTTTCTTCCGGCAGAACGATCGGTTCGGCCGGATGGCTTCGAGGCGAAGTGGAAGGTTTCTTATTACGGACGCGATTACCCACAAGCGTGGACGAGCCGCACCGGCAACGAGCGTTTCACGACACAGGCCGTTTCAAACTCGCTTTTCGGCGCGCAATTCCTCTCGATTCTGGACGCCTATCGTTACGTCGAACGCTCGATTAAATACGGCGTACTCTTTCTCGTGCTCGTTTTCACAGCGTTCTTTCTGTTTGAGGTTACGGCGCGCCAAAAAATTCATCCGTTCCAGTATCTGATGGTCGGCGCGGCGCTTTGTTTATTTTACCTGCTGTTGTTGTCGATTTCGGAATTTATCGGATTCAGTTGGGCTTACCTTGTCGCGGCGGTGGTATCGACGCTGTTGATCACGTGGTATTGCCGCTTTTTCCTTGGAGGCGGCGTCCGCACATTCATGATCGGCGCAGGATTGGCTGGTGTTTACCTGTTTCTCTACATCACTTTGCGGCAGCAGGATTACGCGCTGCTCATGGGCGCAATCGCGCTCTTTATTGTGCTGGCGATCGTAATGTACGTGACTCGCAAGGTAGATTGGTACGCTCGTGACGCAGGTTAAAACTTAGGCAAGAATCGAGCCGTGAAAGAGCTAACTCCCGGAGAGTCTTTTTCCAGTGCTGCAACCGCAGCGAAAACACTGGCCAAAGAGCGAGCTGAAGCCCTCTCGGCCGAGGAAAGCGCGTTGGGCAAGATCAAGTCGCAATTAGCAGCGTCTCGCGTCACGCAAGGCGAATCTGACGCGGATTTGATTCTGATGTTGTATCGTTGCAGCGCTTGTGACGATTACGCTTCGTGGAGCAATTGTCGGCGTGTTGGCCATTGCGCTTTGCATCGGCCTATATCTGGTCTGGCTTTGGCGACCCGAGCATCAGATCCGCCTCCACACAGAACATTTCTTTCACGCAATCGACGGCAGAAATTGGGACGGTGTTGCCGATTTCATTGGCGAAGACTATCGCGATCAATGGGACCAGGATCGGGCGCGGCTTCTTGAGCGGATGCGGGAAGGTTTTCGATGGGTGCGCGGCTCCAGGATTACTGCGCCCGACGCTGCGGTGCGGGTTGAAACGCCGCATGCGATTTGGATTGGCAAAATCAACGTTTATAGCAGCGACGATGGCGTGATGCAGGTGTTAGATGAACGCGTGAACAGATTGCCCGCGCCTTTCGAGATGGAGTGGCACCACGTCTCAGGCAAACCGTGGGATTGGAAGCTCGTGCGCGTGAGCAATACGGCGTTCCAAATCCCAGCGGATGTGTCCTACTGATTGCGCGATTTTTTACAGAATCGTTGCCGTTGCGTCATTTGCCCTGTGCTTGCCGCAACTGACTTTTGGCCGCATCGACTTCGCGTTGCGTTTGCTGGCAAAGAAGGATCCCACGGAGCTTATCGCCTTGATAGTATCGGGCGATGAATTTTTTCTTCGGGTACGTCCCGTCAAGATTCACCCGCGTAGGCGGCAGGGTAAAGTCGCCCACGAAATCCATCCGCAAATCGAACATCTCCGTCCAAAAATAGGGGACCTGTTCGTAACGGATACGCTTCTTGCCCGTCATATTAGCCCCTGCAACCAGACCTTGCTCGCGGGCGTTTTCCCAATGCGTCTGTCGCCGCATGCCGCCCATGATCCTGTCCGGGTAGAAGGCGAGATCGCCTATCGCGTAAATTCCCTTTTCTTCGGTCTCGAGATATTCGGTGACCGGTGACCCGTGCGGTCCCGCTAATGGCGTGTTACGCACAAGATCGAGATTCGGTTCTGCGCCGCATGCGACGACGGCAAGGCCAACCGGAAAACGATTGCCGCTCTTGGTTTGAATGTTGCGCAGGACGGTTTTGCCTTCGAATCCGTTGAGGGCTTCTCCCATCGAGAGCACGACGCCGTGCTTCGTAAAAAATTCAGTCAACCACGCGCCGGTTTCCGCGTCGATGTAGCGATTCAACAAGTAAGCGTCGCGATGCATCAAGCCGACCTTCATTTTCATCATGCGCAGGCTTGCTGCGGACTCGCATGCCAGCAAACCACCTCCGACGACCATGATCGTTTTCTCCAAGTTGGCCATCTCGCGTAAGGCGAGCGCGTCACGAGTCGTTCGCAAATAAATCACGTTGCCAAGACTTGTCCCTGCCATTGCAGGGCGTATCGGCCGGCTGCCCATCGCCAGACAAGCCTTTGTAAATTCGATGCTTTCGCCATTAGCCAGCACAGCCAGGCGACGCTCGATATTGAATTGCGTGACCACAGTGCCAAAGCGTGCCTCGATCTTGTGCGCATCGAACCAGCGCTCGTCGACTTCCTGGAGCTTTTTCGGATTTGCTTCCTTTTCCCGCAAAAAGCTCTTCGAAAGGATCCAACGCTTGTAAGGTGGGAATGCTTCCGCGCCGACCAATGTGACGGAGCCGCGCTTGTCATATTTGCGAATCCCTTCGCATGCGCTTGCTCCGCCGATACCAGCACCAACAACGAGATAATCGCGCCGAATCATATACGAAACTAGGACCATAATTTCAGCGGAGGCCGGGCGACAAGCGAAATCGTTAAGAGACCAGAAGTATGCTTTAGCGGCAGGTCTCCGACCGCCGTCCAGTCTGCCTACTCCGAGGAAGTCGGGCGCAGAGAGTGCCGCTATAGGAATTGATCGAACGAGCGAAGGCATTCCTTCTTGCATTGTCCTTCTTTCTTTAGGCACACTGCCGTCGCCATGAACGAATCCACTACTCACCTCAAGGATACAACAGCGAATCCGGCGCCTCTGGGGCTGCTCGGCTTCGGCATGACCACTGTGTTGCTAAACCTCCACAACGCGGGGTTTTATGAGCTCAACAGCATGATTCTGGCGATGGGGATCTGCTATGGCGGCGCGGCGCAAATTGTGGCTGGAATTATGGAATGGCGGAAAGGCAACACCTTCGCCACAACTGCATTTCTTTCGTACGGCTTATTCTGGTTCTCGCTCGTAGCGTTGATCATTCTGCCGAAGTTAGGATGGGCTACGGCTTCCAACGACACCGCGATGGCGGCTTATCTTTTCATGTGGGGTCTGTTCACCGCAGTCATGTTCATTGGCACGTTGCGCTTGCATGTCGCCGGGCAGGTCGTTTTCGGTTCGCTGACGATTCTTTTCTTTCTACTGGCGATTGGCGATTTCATTAACGCAGGTCCTGGTTTCAAACAGTTCACCGGCTACGAAGGAATTTTCTGCGGATTCTCCGCGATTTACGCTGGCTTGGCGCAGGTGCTCAACGAAATCTACGGCAAGGTCATCCTGCCACTTGGGACGGTGATGAAGTAGTTTTTCCACCACGAAGGAGACGAAGGTCACGAAGATGGAATTTGATGTGCTGTCGCGCAACGTGATCGGGTGCGCGATCGAGGTACATCGGACGCTGGGACCCGGCTTACTCGAATCAACTTATCGCCAGTATCTTGCGTACGAGTTGTCGCATGCTCAAATCCCTTTTCAAATGGAGATGCCGTTGCCGGTGCGTTACAAAGACGTTCAGCTGGATCGCGGCTATCGCATTGATCTGCTTGTCGGCGGTGACCTGATCGTGGAGGTCAAATCCGTCGAAACGCTTCTGCCAATCCACCAGGCGCAAATCCTCACTTACATGCGGTTGGCGAGAATTCCAATCGACTTGCTGATCAATTTCAACGTGACGAAACTCCAGAGCGGGATTAAGCGATTCGTCCTTTAAAGGTGCTTCGTGCCCTTCGTGGTGAGATCAAGGCCGCTCCTTCAGTAAACTGGCCGCGAGTTTAAGGGCTGAGTCGCTTTTGCCGCCAAGCATTCGCGCGATTTTTTCCTGGCGCGCTTTGCCCGTAACTTCATGCAGATTGGAAAACGTGCGGCCGCGCGTCACGTCCTTCGTCACGACAAAATGCGACGAAGCGATCGCGGCGACTTGCGGCAGATGCGTGATGCAGATCACCTGATGATCTCGCCCCAACGTTTGCATCTTGGCACCAACAGCGTGCGCGATTTCGCCGCCGACGTTCGTGTCGATCTCGTCGAAAACAAGGAGAGGAATCGAATCATGCGCTGCCAGCGCGGATTTGATCGCCAGCATCAGCCGTGAAATTTCGCCGCTCGATGCGACCGCGCGAAGCGGTTTTAGCGGTTCGCCGGGATTCGGTGAAAAAAGTAATTCGATAGAATCGAATCCATTCGGACGCGGCTCGTCGAGCGCGCTAAGCTTTGCTTCAAATTCCGATTGGCGGAAGCCGAGGTCGCGCAGGTTGCGGCGAATGTTTTCGGAAAGTTTCGGGGCAGCCTTCAGGCGCGATTTGCGCAACGCTTCGCCGGCGCGGTTCATTTGCGTGCGAACATTTTCGATGTCTTTCGTGAGTCGCTCTAACTCTATGTCCCGCCCTTCAATCTTCCGCATCCGTTCAGCCGCGCGTTCACCGAACGCGATCACGTCGCCAATTGAACCGCCGTATTTTCGCTTCAACGTTTCGAACAGCGAAACGCGTTGTTCAAGTCCGGCAAGTTGTTCCGGATCGAGATCGAATTTCTCGGCGTAAGCCGAGAGTGTGCGCGCGATTTCGGAAAGCTCCACCACAGCAGCGGCGTGCGCCGACGAGAATTGTGCGATCGAGTTGTCGATCTTTTCCAATTCTCGAAGCAGCCGTTGCGTTTCCCCGAGCTGGCCGAGAACAGAATCGTCGGCCTCGGAAAGTCTGTTCGCGATTCCACTGGCAAGCTCAATCAGCCGTTTGCTGTTGCTGGCGAGTTTGTAGCGCTTCTCGATTTCTTCTTCCTCGCTTGCGACGAGATTCGCCGATTTGATCTCGGTGATTTGGTGCCGAAGCAAATCCAGTTCCTGTTCGCGCGCGGTTTCCGCCGTATTGAGCGCGGCATATTCGGCGAGCAATGTTTGTAACTGCCGGTAGTATTTTCGATACTCCTCGAGTTGTTGTTCAGCGCGCGCGAACGAATCGAGCAAGTTCAATTGCGTCTCCGGCGAGAGCAACGACTGGTGATCGTGAGGACCATGAAGATCCACGAGTTCATCGCCAAGGTTTTTCAACACCGACAATGTCGTTGGCGACCCGTTGATGAACTGCCGATTAGTTCCGGTCGAGGAGAGAATCCGCTTCAGGATCAAATCGTCTTCGCACGGCTCAATCCCCGCTTCGGCAAGCTGTGGATTCAACTCCTGCAAATCGTTTCCGCTAAAAACCGCTTCGACCGTGCAAAGGTCAGCACCAGTGCGAATCAGCGTTTTGTCCGCGCGCTCACCCAGCAAAAGTTGCAGCGCGCCAATAACGATTGACTTCCCGGCGCCCGTTTCTCCCGTGACCGCGATAAATCCCGGCCCGATCTGCCACTCGAGCTCTTCCACGAGCGCGAGGTTTCTAATTCGCAATAGTGTGAGAACGGCGGACATCCAGGAGCCTGATCATCTCATTCGCGTAATCCGCGGTTACAAATCTCACCGAACAATTCCGCGTTCGCTTTTTTCGATGAATTGAATGAGTTCGGTAATTTCTTCTGTCTGGGGCAGGTCTTTCTGCATCGCTTCGATTGCCTGGCGGCGGTTGTATTTGGAGCGGTAAATCAGGCGGAAGGCTTCTTTGATCAGCTTAACGCTTTCAGGCGGGTAATTTTTCCGTTCCAAACCAATGAGATTAACGCCGCGAATCTCGGCCGGGTTGCCGTCCGCGATCATGAACGGTGGAACGTCCTGGACAATTTTCGAGCAACCGCCGGTGATGGCGAATCTTCCGATCCGACAAAATTGATGTACGGCTGTGAGGCCTCCCATTACCGCGTGGTCTCCAATCTGAACGTGGCCTGCTAACGTGCCGTTGTTGGAGAAAACGACGTTGTCGCCAACAGTGCAATCGTGCCCGATATGACTGTAAGCGAGGTAATTTCCGCAGTTACCGATCCTCGTTTTACCTTCGCTTGTTGTGCTCCGATTTACCGTAACGAATTCGCGAAACGTGTTTTCGTCGCCGATTTCCAGATACGTCGGTTCGCCGCGATATTTTAAATCCTGTGTTTGCTGGCCAATCGAGCAATAGGCGTAGAACTTGTTCTTCGCTCCGGCCTTCATCGGTCCGCAAAGCGTGACGTGATGTTGTAGCCAGCAGTTTGGGCCCAGAACGACTTCGGTTCCGATTACGCAGTACGGCCCAACGGTCGTTCCAGAACCGATTTCGGCGGCCGGATCGACAATCGCCGTCGGATGAATCTGCACGTCGCTCATCTCCAACCCCTCACCTCAATCCTCTCCCCTTATCTAAGGGGAGAGGCGGAAAACAATCGCGCCGTCTCTGGGTGTTCGCATGTCGCGCGCAATCGGGGATGCCTCGCCCTTTGCAAGGGAGAGGGGGAGGGTGAGGGTTCGCTCCGGTCATTTGTCGAGGAACGTAAACATCAGTTCGCCTTCGGATACGACTGCGTCGTTCACTACGCAGTAGCATTTCGTTTTCGCCATGCGATTGCCGCGCGCTCTCGTCAGCTCGGCGTGAATGAAAATCGTGTCGCCTGGAAAAACCGGCTTACGAAATTTCACCTGGTCAGCGCTCATGAAATAGCCGACACGACTCGAAGTCTTCGTCAATTTGAACAAAAGAATACTGGCCACTTGCGCCATCGCTTCGACTTGCATTACTCCAGGCATTACTGGATGACCGGGGAAATGGCCCTGAAAAAACGGCTCGTTAATCGTGATGGATTTTATGGCCGTAATTTTGTTTTCGCCCTCGAAGCCGATGACCCGGTCAACCATCAAAAAAGGGTAGCGGTGCGGAAGGATTTTCATCACTTCGCCAGTGTCCAGACCGGAATCGCCGATTGGGATCGCGCGCGGTGCGCTCATCGCGCTTCTCCGCGTCTGCTCGCGAGCGAGCGCACGAGCCAATTCCGCATTCGCAGCATGTCCGGGCTTTACCGCCACCACGTGACCGCGGATACGGCGACCGACTAGCGCGAGATCGCCGATAATATCGAGGATTTTGTGCCGTACGAATTCGTCTGAGAAACGCAATGGTTCCTTGCTTAAGATCGCCTCGCCGCGCACGACAATCGCGTTTTCGAGGCTGCCACCCTTGATCAGATTTTTATCCATGAGTGGCTCAACGTCCTCGTAGTAAACAAACGTGCGCGCCGGAGCGATCTCGCACTCGAAAATCGACGGTGTAAGTTCCAATGACAAAAACTGCGTGAATTGATTGTTTGGTCCGGCCTGTGTGCACGAAATGCGAAACTTGTCGTCCGGCAGTAAAACGAGCAGCGCACCAGTTTTCGCTTCCACGTGCATAGGTTCGCGCACGTCGAAAAATGTGCGTGGCTCCTCCTGAGCCGTTACGCCGGCTTTCTTGATGAGATCGACGTAAGGTTGCGCGCTTCCGTCTCCGATTGGCGGCTCGTTTGCGTCCATTTCCACAATAGCGTTGTCCACGCCCATTGCCGAGAGCGCGGCCAGTACATGCTCGACTGTATGGACTCGCACCGAGCCTTCCCCGATCGTCGTGGAGCGCTCGACAGTCTTGAGGTTCTCGATTTTGGCGTCGATCGTTGGCTCATCCTGCAAATCTTTGCGCTTGAATTTAATTCCGTGATCCACGGGCGCGGGATGCAGTCTAAGCGTAACTTTTTCACCAGTGTGCAACGCGGTGCCGGTAAAGCCGGCAACCTTGCTAACAGTCTGCTGAAATTCAGGCGTAGAAGGCATTTGTGATTAGCAATCGCTTGCGTTGTAGCGGTGCTCGTGTCAAGCACGGTTCTTCATTTTGCGGTCAGAGACCGCGGCTACAGTTCATTTCAATTCAAATTCGCCGCAATCGAAGGCCATCATCTGGTCAACGTTCGAGATGCGAAACTGATGCACGCTCGTGCCGTCATCCTGCCAAATATCGACGGCATTCTCACTTTTGGCTGCGATCCCTGCGCGCGTCACATTGGGTGTCTCACTGACTTTGAACAAAGGCAGACCGTCGCTGGTTTTCAGGTAACTTCCCTCGCTATTGAATCCAATACCGAGTTCGACAACCGGCCTTTTATCTTTCCGCAAAGGATTGCGGACCAGTCGGACCTTGATCACGTTCGCTTCGATTTGAGTTGAAGGCGGCGAAGTATCGTTCAGATCTTCGCGTTTTAGTGGACCGACCAGGTACCCGCGCGCGTGATATCGTCCAGAAGGCGAGTCCTGGTGTCCATCATCCTTTCCATCCCATCGCGTCACGAGCGCATCAGCCCCGATCGCGAAGTCGTTCAATTGCGCGTTCTGATGCAGGATGCGCACGATTTTGCCAGCCTGATCGTAGATCCCAAGGCTGATCGTACCGTCCATTGGCGGAGGAACGAAACTGAGCCGGACGCTTCTCGCAGGCGAGGGTGAAGGCGTTTGTTCCGGGGTGGGCGAGGGCGGCACAGATTGTTCTGGCGAAATCGACGGAGAAGGGGATTCGCTCGGGGTTGGCGAAGAAGTTGGAGTCGGCGGTTCTTGTGCCGTGGTGATTGCGACGAAAGTGACGCAAGAAAGCAAAGTGAGAATGTTAAAATAGCGATCCGCGATCCGTGATTTATGCATAGTAGCGCCAGTTCACGTTCGGAAAAATGTTGTCCCGCCATTCGCAGTCGCGCAGAAATTCTTCATCGAGATTATTTGTGACAAACTGATCGCGCAGACATTTGAAGCGAGCAAGGTGATCGATTGTTCGTTGAGTAGCGTATTCGCGCGCAGTCCCGGTTTTCATTAGAAATGCCCAGTCACTTGATTGCGCCAACAAAAGCTCGCGGGCGAGTTGTTTGAGTACTCGATCGCAAGTGTCTGTCATGTTTGAGCCGCCTGCCGCATACTTTCCCGCGACTTCACACATCCGCAGAGCTGCAGCATTGAGTTGCGGATAAATCCAGGCGTTACTCGGATCGAGCCAGACGGCGAGGTGGCCGTTCTCGCCCCACGTGGAAGCAGCGGGCTCAACGATTTGCTGCGTCGCATGCGCAGCCAAATATTCACTCGGCGTTGTGAGCCGGAAATCCCCTTTGTTTGCTGCATGGCGAATGAATTGTTCCAGGAACATTGGTCCTTCGAACCACCAATGCCCAAACAATTCCGCATCGAACGGAGCGACAATGATCGGTTCGAAACCGACTTCGCCGATTTCGCTCATCTGCTGGTGGCATTGTTCCAGAAAGTGAATTGCATGTCGTTCTGCCGCATTTTCGGCCGCCGTTCGGTCATATAGGTGTTTTTCACCGCCGCGTCCGGTGATCCGATGGTATTTTACGCCGGAAAATTTTCTCGTTCCGCGCGCGATCGATCCCAAATGTTCCATGGGCAGATCGAAACCGATGTCGCGATAAAATTCCCGGTAAGCTGGATCGCCAGGATAGCCTTCGTCTGCACTCCAGACTTGGCGGCTGGCGTGGGGATCCCGAGCGAAGGCCGCCGGTCCTGCTGGTGTGTAACAGGGAGCGTAAATGGAGCGGCACGGGCGCGGCGTTCCAAGCAGCAACCCGTGTGCGTCGACAACGAACCAGCGAAGATTCGCTTCCTGTAAAATCGATTCTAGACCGGCAGCGTAACCGCATTCGGGTAACCAGAATCCGGCGGGTTCTTGGGCGAAAAGTTCGACATAAACATCGCGTCCGATCAACGCCTGCGCACGCGCTGCGCGAGGCGATTGCTGTTGAAGAATCGGCAACAAGCCATGTGTTGCGGCACTGGCGATGATTTCGAGCGCGCCCGTTTGTCGCAGCTCACGAATGACGGAGAGCAGATCGCATTTCCATTTATCCACGAACTGGCGGCGAGCTTCTGAAAACAGGCCAATGTAAAATTCAGCCAGCTCGCAGAGCTGCGGATGTTTGCGATTTCGCTTTCGTTCGCGCGCAGCAAGGTCGATCAAAAGATCCAGGTGTCGGACGTAACGCTCGCATAACAGCTGATCTTGAAGCATTGCGCAGAGCGTCGGCGTAATCGACATCGTGAGTTTAAACGGCACAAAATCGTCGACGAATCGCTGCATCATGCCCAGCAGCGGGATGTACGTTTCGGTGATCGCCTCAAACAACCACTCCTCCTCGAGGAAATGCTCGTGTTCCGGATGGCGAACGAACGGGAGATGGGCGTGTAGAATGAGGGCGAAATGGCCGGGCATTGCGGACGAATTACAGCGTCATTCTGAGCGAAGTCGAAGAATCCCGACGCAAATCCTTTTGTGTACGCCGCGGGCTCCCTCGACTGCGCTGCGCTTCGCTCGGGATGACGATTACAATGTTCGGCAAAAGTCCTGGAAGCGGTCCAGGCCCTTTTTGATCACGTCGAGGCTGGTCGCGTAACTGAACCGGACGGTGCGATCGTCGCCGAAGGCAGCCCCCGGCACGACGGCGACGTTGGCTTTGCTCAGCAAACGGTCGGCAAAATTCTGGGACGTGAGTCCGAGTTGGCTGATGTTTACCAAGATATAAAACGCGCCCTGCGGTTTGACAGCAGTGACATTGGAAATCTTCGAGAGGCGGTCAAACATGTAGTTGCGACGCATATCGAATTCCTCGCGCATATCGGCGAGCGGTTGTTGATCGCCTTTAAGCGCCGCAAGCGCGCCGTATTGAGAAAAGGACGACGGGTTCGAACTGGTATGGCTTTGGATTGAATCGACGGCTCTGACGACCGCATCAGTCGCGGCCAGATAGCCGAGTCGCCAACCTGTCATTGCGTAAGATTTGCTAAATCCGTTGATGGTGATTGTGAGATCATACGCTTCCTGCGACAGGGACGCGATGCTCACATGTTTGACGCCGTCGTAAACGAGCTTCTCGTAAATCTCGTCGGACAAGACATAAATGTCTTCTTCAGCAGCAACGTTGACGATCGCCTCCAATTCTTCGCGCGTGTAAACAGACCCCGTTGGGTTGCCCGGGCTGTTCATAATCAACATCTTCGTGCGTGGCGTCATCGCGTTTTCGAAATCTTCCGGGCGCATTTTCCAGGCATTACGCTCGCTGGTTGGCACGATCACCGGGTCGGCGCCGACTAACCGCACCATGTCGGGGTAGCTGACCCAATAGGGCGCAGGAATCACGACTTCATCGCCGGGCTGACAGGTCGCGAGGATCGCATTGTAGCAAGCGTGTTTCGCGCCGTTACTCACCACGATCTGACCGGCGCGATAATTCAATCCGTTGTCGGCTGCCAATTTGTCCGCGATCGCCTGGCGCAGTTCCGGGATGCCAGCGTTTGGAGTGTACTTCGTAAAACCGGCTTCCAGAGCCTCGATTGCGGCCCTTTTTATATGCTCTGGTGTATCGAAATCCGGTTCGCCTGCACCGAAGCCGCAGACGTCGATGCCTTCGGCTTTCATGGCTTTCGCCTTGCTATCGATTGAGAGAGTCAACGACGGAGTCAGTTGAGCGGCGCGTTCAGAAATTTCCATGGCAATGATGTAATCCACAAATGGGAGCGCAAACTATTGGTGGCGATAGAAGTTTTCAATCAGAGGTTTGAAATTATTTTCTTCGACCCGGATGATCGCCATCTCGCGTTTCGCGTTCTCGACGGAATCAGATGCGTGCGCGGCGTTGATCATGATCGTTTGTCCGAACTCCTTTCGGATCGAACCGGGAGGTGCTTTTGCCGGATCAGTGGGGCCGAGGACGTCGCGAATTTTGCGAACCGCGTCCACGCCCTGGTAAACAATGGCAATCGATTTCTCCGTTCCATGCGCGTCGCGTTCGTCTTGATGACACTCGCTGGGCTTTTTGCCGGCCATAAACTCGATGATGCTCTCCCAGTTTTCGCGGCCGCTTTTCGGACCGAGCTTTTTCTCAAGGACCGGCAGCACAGGCCCGTAAAACTCCTCCGCCTGTGCCACGCTCATTTGGTGAACTTTGAAGCCAATGATCGAGAGGCCAGTGCGTGAAAACACCTCGATCACGCCGCCTGGACGCAAATTTGGGAACCGGAAATTGTCCGGCTTAATAAGGACGAGCGTTTTTTCGATTTGCGCATCGCGCGGAAACGGCACGGCGTAATCCACGATTCCACCATCCGAATCAGAAAATTCCGCCCACAGTTTTAAATCACGCTCGACCGCGCCCGGTTCGAATTCAGTGACCACTCCCGGTTCGAAGTAAACAACCTTCTCTGAATCATCGGTAATGTAATCGCCGTAAGTGTCACGAATCGTTTCGCCGCTGGTGCGCTCGTGTAGGATGTGACCCACGACGTGATGAATCTTTTCCGCAGCGTCCGGTCCGCGGAAGATCAGAAACAAAACACGCGCATGTTGATCGTTTTTCTCTCCGGTGAAATTTTTGAGCACGTACTCGCGAATCAATTGCTGCGTGGCGCGATGGCTCGGGTCAGTTTCCGTCACAATCGTATTGGCGTAGCGCTTGGTTAGCTCCGCGCCCGGAGCGAACATTCGGCCTCCGACCAAATCGAGTCCGGTGCGGGAAATCAACCGGCCAACGATACCGCCGGTGCGCGATTTCCGCATCGAATAGGGTGTGACAATGGCATAAGCAAGCTGTTCGGATTGCATCGGTTTTACTGTAGCGGCGGTCTATGAACGCCGCAAAAATTTGCCGACCCATGCTCCGGCGGCCGCAGAGTCTCGGCCCGCGCCGCCAGAATGCCCATCCATTTTCCACGACGCTTCATGTTGATGATGTCGAGGCGGTTCCGCTGCAGTGCGCGAACCAATTCGTCTTGCTGGCTGCCCAAAATGCCGGAGAGAATCAGGTACGCGCTGGCGTTGAGTTTCGGCAGGATTTCGATAAGCAAATCGCTGTATAAATTTGCCGCAATCACATCGGTCTTCTGTGCCGGGTTCCACTTGTGCACATCGCCTAATTGAAAACTGGCGCCGCGAATTTTGTTCAATCGGGCGTTTGATTTGGCCACCGAAATCGCCACGGGATCGTTATCGATACCTACGGCTTGGCCGGCACCGAAACACTTCGCTGCCAAAGCAAGAATACCGCTGCCAGTCCCAAGATCGGCGAGCGACCAGCCTGGGTTCCAGTGGCGGGTCAGTTGTTCCAAAAAATGAAGCGACATTGCCGTCGTGGCATGCTCGCCAGTTCCAAATGCCAACGAAGCTGGAATCACAAGGAGCGCCGGCTTGATGTCGCCTGCCGCAGAGTGCGCGCTCCTCAGCGCATCAGATCTGGCGCGATGACGGGAACTCCGTTGGGGACGGCGGACACTGCAACGCTGCAACTCATTGATAGATCCGACGACCGTCAATCGTTTCCCGATCTTGATAACCTTCGAGTCACCACGCGCAAATCGCTGCAACCAATTGCGCGGCAAGGCCTCGATTCGGCCGCCAAATCCCTCGAGCAGCGCAGACGAATCGCTCCGCGAGCGGCAGACAATTTCCAGTTCCAGACGCTTACGCTCGGGCCGGCGCACGATCACGAGTCGGCCGCGAGCGTGCGCTTGGAGAAGGTCTTCATGCGCTTCAACCCAATGCATTTCGGCTGTTTTGCGCCACAGATACACAGAGAAGATTGGAGCGGGTGACGAGGCTCGAACTCGCGACGTCCACCTTGGCAAGGTGGTGCTCTACCAACTGAGCTACACCCGCAGTTTTGAGAGGGACAATAATGTCCAGTCAACCGCGCCACGCAACCTTTTAATTGCCTCCGAATGCTCAAAATCGTTGAATCCAAATCGGACCTTTGCTGCATCCTATGATCAAACACTCTATGAAAAAACTATTCCTCCTCGGCATGTGCTCGCTCGGGTTGTATGGCAGCTTGTTTCCGCAGACTCCGACCGAAAGTCCGATTGCCAGCCCGACAGCCGCGACGGCAGTAACAGCCGCAACAGCGGCAACCTCATTAGCGGCACCAGCATCAACGGCAGCACCTGGTGCGACGTCTGGTTCCGTTTCATCCGATCTCGCCGGCAAGATTCACCGGAAGCTGGAGAAAAAGCTTGGGCACAAGCATGGCATCGTCATCGATGGAGGTGACAAAGATGATGACGCCGATCTGCAACAAATGCGCAATTTGGTGGCGATTCCAATCGTGGCGATCGTGTTTCTGTCCATATTCGGAGCGCCGGTACTGATCGTTATCATGGTCGGGCTAATTTCGCTCTCAGCGACCCGCATGAGGCAGCGGACTATCCGGATGATGGTAGAAAAAGGGCAGCCCGTTCCCGCAGAACTGCTGGTTCCTGCTACCCGGGGATTGCGTCGGCGCTCGGATGTGCGGCGCGGGGTCGTTTGGACCATGATAGGCTTTGGCTTGATGATCTGGCTTGCAGTCGTCAACGACTGGGAAGGCGGCGCATGGTCATTCGGACTGATTCCGTTCCTGATCGGGCTTGGATATTTGATTGTATGGAAATTGGAAAACAAAAAGGACATTCCGCCTCCACCCCCGACACCGTAATATTGCGGCCGTGGAGCTCACTGATGCGGACCTCGTTGCGCGAGTTCTTACCGATGACGATCAACACGCCTTCGGCGAACTCGTGCGGCGGCATCAATCGAGCGTGCGCGGTCTGCTGCGGCAACTCACCCGTACAGACGTCGCTCTGGCAGATGACCTCGCACAGGAAGCTTTTCTCCGGGCCTACAAAAACATCCGCAGCTTTCGTGGTGAAGCGCGATTTTCCACATGGCTCTATCGAATCGCATACAATTGCTTTCGCGAGGACGCGCGGCGTCGCAAGGAGTTGGTGGGTGTGGATGAGGAGCGATTGCAGGCAGAACAGGATCCGCAGACTGTCGATCCCGGTTTGAGACACGATCTTATGCACGCGCTTAATTTGCTTCCGTTACACGAGCGCACCGCAGTGGTGCTTTGCTGCCAGAACGGTCTGTCGCACGATGAAGCCTCGCGCGTCCTCGAAATTCCGCTCGGCACGGTGAAGACAAACGTTTTGCGAGGTCGCGAAAAACTGAAACGCACACTGGCGGCGTGGGCGCCGAATTGATAAAGTGAATCCAATGATCGACGACGAGACGCTAGACCGACAACTGCGCGAAGCCGTGCCCTACATTAACGACGACGGATTCACAGCGCGCGTTATAGCCAGGCTGCCGGCAACCCGGCATGAGCCGCGATGGCTGCATGCAATGATTGTCCTTGGCCTGGCGTTAGTAGGAACCGGACTTGCCTACGTAATCGGTGGCGGTCACATCGTCCGCACAGGCATAATCGAATTCGCGAACTTCCCGATTTGGCTATTGCTGATCTTCGCGTTTGGTTGCGGCCTCGTGGTCGGCGCGTTCGCCGTCATCGTCGCTATCCGCAAGACTCCTGAAGTGCGCGATCTGACCCGGCTGGATTTTTGAAGCGCCGAGTTGATTACGCCGCCGCCAATTCGCGCGCCTGTTGCACATCGCGCTCGATTTGCTGGACCAGCGCATCAACGTTCTCGAATTTCTTCTCCGCCCTGAGATAATGGACGAAGCGCAGTTCGAGATCTTTGCCGTAAATGTCGCGATCGAACTCGAGCAGGTAAATCTCGAGAATGCGATCCGATCTGCCGCTGCTCATCGTGGGGCGGTAACCGAGATTTACCACGCCGGGATAGACGACGCCGTCGAGCCTTGCTTCGGCAAAATAAACGCCGTTCGGAGGAAATTGCTCGCTGTGGGCGCTCAGGTTTGCGGTCGGAAATCCGATTTTCTTTCCCAAATCGTCGCCATGCACAACAGTTCCGAGGATCGTGTATTCGCGGCCAAGCATGGTCGCGCCTTTTTTTAGATCGCCTCCTTCGATAGCGCGACGAATCGTTGTGCTGCTTACGATTTCGCCATTAACACTCACCGGCGGAATTCCCACGACGTTGAAATCACACTGCGCACCGAGTTTTTTAAGCAACTGGAGATTGCCGCGGCGATTTCTTCCAAATGACCATTCGTGTCCGACGCAAATTTCACGCAGCGGTTTCGAATGCTGGACCAATTGCTGCACGAAATCCTCGGGTTCTGTGGCGGCAAAATGTTTATCGAACGAAATGATCAGAAGGTGTCGCACACCAAGCGCGCGAATCAGAGCGATCTTGTGCGGCGTAGCGGTAAGCAAATGGGGCGCTTTGTCAGGCCGCAGTATTTTTTCCGGGTGCGGATCAAAAGTGACTACCACAGGCGTTCCATTCACCGTCCTGGCGTGTTCGGCAGAAGTGGAAATGACTGCCTGATGCCCCAGATGAACCCCGTCGAAAACGCCGATGGCGAGAAAGAGCGGGCTTGGTAACTGCGAGAGTTCCGGAATGGAACGGAGGATTTGCATCATAACTCGTTATGCTCCGCGCATTTTGGAAACTTCTGGCAAACTAAGCATTCGCTTGAGAATTTGGTCTGGCGTCGCGTTCTTGATCTCGTCGACAGTGATCGAATTGGCGACGTCGAAGCGGCCGGATTTCGTCCGGCGAAGCGATTTCAAATGCGCGCCGCACCCGAGCACTTCGCCAATGTCGTGAACATAGGTGCGGACATAGAAGCCTTTGCTACACAGCACGCTGAAATCGATTTCGGGTAATTCGATCCGGTCGATTGTGTAGCGATAGACGTGGACAAGGCGTGGCTCGCGCTCGACTACCTTTCCCTCGCGCGCCAGTTTATACAACGGCACGCCGCCGTGTTTTTTTGCAGAAACCATGGGCGGCAACTGATAGAAATCGCCGCGGAATTTTTCGAACACGCCCCGGATTTGATTTTCATCCAACTGAGGCACGGGGCGTTGCTGGATCACTTCGCCTTCACGGTCCTGTGTGCCGGTCGTCACGCCGAGCACGAACGTACCCACGTATTCTTTGTCCTCGCTCATGAGCAAATCCTGCACCTTTGTGCCACGTCCAATAGTGAGCAGAAGCAGACCCGTGGCGATCGGATCAAGTGTGCCGCAATGGCCAATCTTTTTCGTTCCAAGTTGTCGCCGCGCCAGCGCGACAACGTCGTGCGACGTCATCCCGTCGGCTTTATCCACGAGCAGGACGCCGTCAGGAGATGCAGGCACGCTTAAGGGCTTCACGAGTTTCCTCCAGAACTTTTTCTTCCACTTCTGCCAACGTTCCGCGCACGCGTGCACCGGCAGCGAGTGTGTGCCCGCCGCCGCCAAATTTCTGACAAACCGCACAGACATCCACCTGTTCGTCTTTGGAACGCATGCTGACGCGCACCTTTCCGTCGGAAAGTTCTTCGAAAAACACAGCAACGATAACGCCGTGAACTGCGCGCAGATGGTCGATTAATCCTTCGTTGTCTTCGGGAATCACGCTAAGTTCTGCCGCAGTCTTTAAGCTCAGGCCAAACGTTGCGATGCGACCGCATTCACTAAAGCGCATTGTTCGCAATAGCTCGCGCAGAAGTTCGAGCCGGCGTCGAGGGTAGTTCTCGTATAGTTGCTGGCTAATTTTCCCAACGTTGAGATCGCCATCGCGCACCAACCCGGCAGCAATTTCAAACGTGCGCGCGCTGGTTTTTGGATATTGGAACGATCCAGTGTCAGTTGAGATCGCAGCGAAGAGATTCTCCGCAATATCGTGGTCGAAGGGTAGGTCCTGGCTCTTGATCAGCCTGAAAATGATTTCTCCCGTTGCGGGAGCGCTTGGATCAATGATCACCAAGTCCCCGTAGGCTGGATTCGTGACGTGATGGTCGATGTTGATCCAGATTTTCGCCGACCCGACGGCGGCGAGCGTTGTGCCCAACCGGTTTTGAATTGCAGTGTCGAGTGCGATGGCAACATCCACGTGCTCTGCTGTTGCAGGCGGCTTCGTAAGCAATTTAGCGCGCGGGAGGAACGAATATTTCTCGAGCATGCCTTCCTGGTTCCACATGCGTACGCTTTTACCAAGTTTCTGGAGGGAGAGGCCGAGCGCGAGCTGGCTGCCAAGCGCATCGCCATCGGGGCGAACATGACTGAGCACAACGAACTGCTGATGTTCGCGAAGGACGCGGCCGATCTCTTCGAACGTGGTGTTACTCACTCGTCTTGGCCGTCGGGTTTGCCGAGGTCGTCCAAAATTTCAAGCACGCGCGCACCGCGTTTGATGGACTCGTCGAGATGAAAAATGAGATGCGGTGTGTATTTCAACACAACGTGCCGGGACAGTTCCGCCTGCAACGCCGGGCGATACGCCTCCAGTTTGCCGATTACGCTGTCGCGATTGGCGATCCCGAGAGTGCTCACGAAAACGTGCGCAGTCTTAAGATCGGGGGCGACATCGACAGCATTAATGCTGACGAGTGCGCCTTCGAAATTAATTTCGCGCGCAATTGTGGCGCTTAGCTCGCGTTTCACCAGTTCGTTTACGCGTAGTTGCCGATGTTTCATATCTGTGAAGGCGTTTCTCGGAAACGCCCGCGTCCGCTGTGGCGGATGGCCTATAATTTCTGGGCGATTTGCTCGAGCTGATAACACTCGATCACGTCGCCTACCTGATATTCGCTGAAGTCACCCAGCTTGATTCCACATTCCAGACCAGAACGGACTTCTTTCACGTCGTCCTGGAAACGGCGCAGTGTCGAAAGCCCGCCGTCATAAACCGGTTGGCGCTTTCGCAGAATACGGGCACGCCCGGTGCGCGCGATCCGGCCATCGGTCACGAGGCAACCAGCGACGATGCCTCGGCTCAACTGAAAAACCTGTTTCACCTCCGCGTGTCCAATGACGGTTTCGCGCAATTCCGGTTCCAGCAGGCCCGCCATGGCGTCTTTCATTTGATCGAGCAGCTCGTAAATAATGCTGTAAAGCTTGACCTGCACGCCTTCGCGTTTTGCAGCCGGGACCGCCATGCTCTCGACCTTCACGTTAAAGCCGAGGACCACCGCGTCGGACGCACTCGCCAACAGAATGTCCGATTCCGAAATCGGCCCGACGGCAGAGTGAATAATTTCCAGATCGACTTTTTTGGTTTCGATCTGTTTCAACGCGTTCACAATCGCTTCAACGGAACCTTGCGTGTCGGCTTTCAAAACGAGCCGCAGCACTTTTTTGCCGCCGGCGGTTTCGAGCAAGGTCTCGAGCGTGGCTCGTTGCGGCACGAAAAGCTTGTTGGTGCGCTTTGTCTCAAGGCGCTCGTCACTCAGTTGCTTCGTGGCGCGTTCGGATTCCATGACCAGGAATTCGTCGCCGGCATTCGGTAGTCCTGTGAATCCGAGAACTCTCGCCGGCGTCGAAGGCCCGGCTTGCTTGACAGGTTTGCCCCTGTCGTCGAGGAGGGATTTTATCTTTCCGCTGTAGTCACCGCAGATAAATGGGTCACCGATTTTTAATGTTCCCATCTGCACAATCACGGTGGCCGTAGGACCGCGCCCAGCTTCCACTTGTGCTTCGATGACGGTGCCGCGCGGTCTGGCCGTCGGCGAAGCTTTCAGTTCCATTACCTCTGCTTGAAGCGACATCATCTCAAGCAGTTGATCGATTCCAGTGCCCTTGGTTGCCGAGACGGGGCAAATAATCGTTTCTCCTCCCCAATCTTCCGGAGTAAGACCGCGCTCTTGCAGTTGTTTCTTCACGCGATCGAGGTTCGCACCCGGGAGATCCATTTTGTTGACGGCCACCATGATCTTCACATGCGGTGCGGCCTTGGCGTGATTAATCGCTTCGATCGTTTGCGGCATGAGGCCGTCGTCGGCCGCAACCACCAGCACAACGATGTCGGTGACATTCGCGCCACGCGCGCGCATAGCGGTGAACGCGGCGTGCCCCGGTGTATCGATAAACGTAATCTTGTGGCCGTTATGATCGACGCTGTACGCGCCGATGTGCTGCGTAATCCCGCCGGCTTCGCCAGCTGCGACCCGCGTCTTTCGAATCGCGTCTAACAAACTGGTTTTGCCGTGATCGACGTGGCCCATGAAGGTGATAATCGGCGCGCGGGGCCTGAGTTCTTCTTTTTTCTCAATCACCGGAAGCGGCGGTGCGACTACGGGCTGCTCCACCTTGTGAACGCCTGCGCCCTTTTCCCGCCGCTCTTTTTCCAGAAGGAATCCGTGCTGTTCCGCAATCTTGGCCGCGATATCGGGCTCGATCGTCTGATTGATGTTGGCGAAAATATTATGCGTCATCAGCTCGGCGATTAGCTGATGCGGTTTTAGTCCGAGCTCGTTTGCGAAGTGTTTAACAACGATTGGAGGCTTGATCAGAAGAACCTTCTGCTGCGGCCCGTCTTCCACCTCGGCATGAGTCAAAGTCACTTCGGCAGGCGGTTGCTCTGCCGGCTCAGGTGGCGGGGGTTCTGATGAAGGCATGTGTGCGGGCGCGGGCTTTGAAGTAGCCTCGAGCGACGCGCGGATGCGCGAGATCGGCGGCAGAACGGTGCGCTTTGTTTTTACCTCGCCGTCTTGAGATTTTTTTACCGGCCGTTTTCGATCAATCAGCGAGACAGGCTCCGGATGCGGGGTGGTCTGCCCGGAAAGGTCCGGTCTTTCCGGCTGACCTTTGACCTGCTTCGCGGCGGCGGTCTGCTCTGCCGGGGCCGCTGGCCCCTTTTTTGGCACCTTAGCTTTTGGCGCTAGGTCGGCTGGCTTCTGAGGAGCAGTAGTCTTGCGGCCCGCCGCGCTTGCGGCTGGCTTACGCGTTGCAGTTTTGCTGCTCGTCTTCGCTGCCATTGTTGTTCCTTTAAAATTTCGCTCATGGCTCAAGCGTCCTCAAACCGGAGCCACGTTAGTGTACGACTTCCTGCCGGTGCGCTGCATCATGTATTTCGCGCGCCTTTATTTCGTCGACCGCTAGAATATCCACTAAATCCTGCACGTCTGCATCGCGCAATCCTTCGAGATTAGTAAAGCCGGATTTCACCAGACTAAGCGCCTGTTCTTCGGTGACGGGGAGCGCGCCCGCGAGCGTTTGTGCGGCTTGAGCCACCTTCTGTTCCACGACGGTCGTCGCCGACATGTCCTTGCCGATGTTGATTTCCCAACCGGTGAGCCGCGAAGTCAGCCGCGCGTTTTGTCCTTTTTTCCCGATGGCGAGCGAAAGCTGATCTTCATCAACGGAGATTTGCACGTTCTTTTTCTCTGTATCAAAAACCAGGTTCTTTACTTTTGCCGGTTTGAGTGCTTCCAAGACGTATTCCTTTGGATCTGAGCTCCAGCGGATGATATCCACCTTTTCGTTGTTGAGCTCGCGCACAATGTTTTTCACGCGAGACCCGCGCATGCCCACGCACGCGCCGACTGGATCGACTTTGTCATTTGCGCTCCACACCGCGATCTTGGTGCGATAACCGGCTTCCCGCGCGATGCCGCGGATCTCGACTGTGCCATCCGCGATCTCGCTTACTTCCAATTCAAACAGGCGCCGTACGAAATTCGGATGGCTGCGTGAGACAATGATCTCAGGGCCACGTACACCGTTTTCTACCGCCACGACGTATGCGCGAAGACGATCGCCAACATTGTAATCTTCCACCGCGACTCGTTCGCGCTGGGGCATGACAGCTTCAAATTTCCCAAGATCGAGAATGACATCGGAACGATCGAACCGTCGGACTGTGCCACTGACAATCTCGCCCGCGCGGTCCTTAAACTCCTCGTAAATCATCTCCTTCTCAGCCTGCCGAATCCGCTGCATCATCGCTTGCTTTGCGGTCTGCGCTGCGATGCGTCCGAAATTTTTCGGGGTGACTTCGACTTCTAGAATCTCACCGACGTTCACATCCGGTTTGATTTTACGCGCCTTCGAGAGTTCGATTTCATCCTGGGGGTTGGCTACCTGATCAACGACAACCAAATTTGCGAGCGCGCGGATTTCGCCGGTCTTGCGGTTGATGTCGATGCGCAAATCGCGCGAGGCCCCGACACTCTTTTTGGAGGCAGAGAGCAGGGCATTCGACACCGCCTCGAGCAGGATTTCGCGTTTAATTCCGCGCTCCCGCTCCAGGTAATCGAGCATGGCGATAAATTCGGCGTTCATATAAAGCATGCAGCCCGCAGACTAAAAAGAGTGGGACACCAGTTCCCACTCCGATCAGCGCGCGGACTAGGGCTACAGCTTACGTTTGTGAACCGTTCGCGTCAAGCTGCGGATCGGTTTGATTTGACGTTCGGTCCTCAGCTTCGGATAAATCGCGAGCAACAATTTGAGCATTGAATATCTAGTCAATTCGCGGCTTCGAGCCGTCGCTACGGTGATGCTCGTGTGGGCCGTTATCTACTTGCCTGCGCTCGGCTCGATCGCCATCAAAGGAGAAGAGGGACGCCGAATCTTGCCGGCGGTTCGGATGCTTGAGACGGGGAACTACCTCGTCCCACAAGTGGGCAGCAACCCGTATTACCGCAAGCCGCCGCTGGTGAACTGGCTCGTAGCGGCATCTTTCAAGCTTTTTGGCGTGCGCAACGAATGGACAGCGCGGCTGCCGTCGGCCCTTTCGGTGCTTGCCTTGGCCATAGCGTTTGTCACCGTCGCGCGTGGCAGTCTCGGCGCGAGAGGATCGATCATCGCGGCTATGATCTGGCTGACGAATATCGGCATCATCGAGAAAGGCCGGTTAATTGAAATAGAAGCGTTGTATGTGTCTCTTTTCGGCCTGGCGATTATTTGTTGGCTGAGCTTCTTTCTTCAAAAAAAGTCGTCGTGGCTCATCTGGCTTCCGGCATCTGTTTTTCTCGGGCTTGGTTTGCTGGCAAAAGGGCCGACGCACCTCATATTTTTCTACGGGATTGTGATAGCCGTTCTCGCGTACTGGAAAGACTGGCGGGTTCTTGTTCATCCTGCACATTTTATTGGGTTCGCCGTCATGATTGGGATCGCGGCAGCATGGGCAATTCCATTCGTCCACGCCACGACATCGCAGGTTGCGATCGATAAGTGGTCGGGTCAGTACACCGGACGGCTAAAAGGCATCGATTTCAGATTCTCCGATTGGATTCAAAACGTCCCGCGTGGCCTGACTTACTTTCTCCCATGGCTTCTCCTGTTTCCGTTTGCACGATTTTCAAAATTGCAGGAGCAAAGCGAACGGCGACTGGCGCGCGCATTGTCCTGGGGAACGACAATACCGTTTTTGGCGGTCAATCTTGTCCCCGGCGGTCTCGCCCGGTATAGCATGCCGGCAATAGTTCCGGCAACGTGGCTACTAGGCATGATCTGCGCCGGCAACGCGTTGCAATGCCCGCGACGCTGGATGAAAGACGAACGTGTTTGGGCCAAGATGGTGACCGCGTTCGTTGGGCTGGGACTTGTGATTGGTGCCATCGGTTATCCCGTTACGGCGATTGTGTTAAGAAACAGGCAGCAGGTAAAAAAAGCCGCCGCGGAAATCAACGCGCTCGTGCCACAAAACGAGACGCTCTACGCCGTGAATCCGGATTATCAGCCGGTCTTTTTTTACGTGAAAGCGCCGGTGCAATACGTCAGCGAAGTGAAGAATCTGCCACCCAACGTGCGCTACTTTCTCGTTCGAAATAGGAATGAAGCGGAGGCATTAGCCGCCCGAGACTGGGCGCCGCTGCGCGCGCGTCCAATTGCCCGCGTACGAGATTACAGCAAACGCGAGATGGTTCTCTTCAAAGTGGCGCCGATGAACGAGGATTGACAGATTCTCGGATTAGAATTGGTTAACATACTAACCAATTTGATCTGGAGAGTTATGTCCCCGGGCGATACCACGGAAATATTTGGCCAGTTGCTCCACGGCACGGCGCGTGCATGGCGGCAAAAACTGGACGAGCGTTTGAAGCCGATGGGCCTAAGCCAGGCGAAATGGCGCACGCTAATGCATTTGTCGATTGCCGGGGACGCGCTCACCCAAGCGGAGATTGCCGCGCGGCTTGGTGTGGAAGAGCCGAGTGTGGTGACACTGTTGCATCGCTTGGAGCGCGAAGATTGGATTACACGCACCAATTCAGCGTTGGATCGCCGGTGTAAGATGGTGCTGTTAGGCCGCCGCGCGCTGCGGGTGATCGCCCGGATCAATTCAAGCGCCAAGACACTTCGGCACGAACTGTTGGCAGACATTCCAACCCCTGATCTTCAAATGTGTATGGAAGTGCTGGCGCGTATCAGAGATCGCGCCGAGAAAAACGATAAGCCCCGCGCCCGCGGCCAGAGGGCTGTGGCGCGCCGGTTGGCTGAGCACAACGGCCAGACAAAACATGAAAATCCGATTCCAAGAAAAAGGGGAATTCGCAGGGGGTCCAAGTGAAAGCTAATGCGCCGGTAAGCGATCAAAAAATCATGGATTACGGCCTTCCGAAGCGCTCGACCAGACCCGAAACGAAGCGAGCCCGGACTGCGAACCAGAGAATTCCCAAATGGGCGTATTTGCTTTTCATCCTGCTGGCAGGGTTTGTCACCTACCGAATTTATCAACACCGAGCCAGTGAAGTTAAAGCTGCTCAGCCCGCTCCGCGTCTAGCGAGCGTTGCCAAAGTGGTCACGAAGGATGTGCCGCTTTACCTGGATGAAATCGGCACATGTGCAGCTTACGAGACCGTGCAGGTGCCGGCGCAGGTTAGTGGTGTGATCATCGGGCGCCATTTCCAGGATGGCTCCGAGGTGAAGAAAGGCGATTTGCTTTTCACAATCGACCCACGCCCGTTCCAGGCCGTTCTCGATCAGGCAAAAGCGCAAGCCGCGTTAGATGAGGTGACGCTCAAGCGACAAGAGGACCTGCGTGCGAGAAAGGTGGTCGCGCAGCAGGACTACGACATTGCTTTGGCGAACGCGAAAAAGTCGCAGGCTGCGACCGAATCTGCTCAAGTGAACCTTGATTATTGTTTCATCAAATCGCCAATCAATGGACGAATTGGTCTTCGCAATGTTGATGTCGGCAATCTGGTTGGACCTTCCAGTTCGCCTCTTGTCACGATTCAAGGCTTGGACCCCATTTACACGGACTTCACCGTGGCCGAGAACGATCTCCCGCTGGTGCGAAAATATCTCGGCGGTCCCAATGTAAAAGTAGAAACCTATCTCGCGGATGGTTCGATTACCCCGCGGGTCGGCGATTTGTATTTCATCGACTACGCGGTACAACCCGGTTCCGGAACCGTGAGAGTTCGCGGGGTCACGCCGAATCCCGATCGCGTGCTCTGGCCGTCGGAGTTTGTGCGTGTTCGTTTCATTCTGGACATTCTCAAGGATGCCAACCTTGTGCCGACGCAGGCCGTGCAGGTGAGCCAGAGCGGGCCTTTCGTTTTCGTGGTGAAAACAGATAACACGGTCGAGCTTCGTGCTGTAACACCTGGGCAACGCCAGCAGGGCGATCTCATGGTTATCGAGAACGGTGTCAAACCCAACGAGACCGTCGTTGTTACGGGCCAGCTTGCGCTTTCCCCAGGAGCAAGAATAGCACCGCAACCTTACGCGGCTCAAACCCCAGGCACACCTGATCGCTCTGCCAGCTCAAAGAACGGGATGGCGTATGAATGACGCCGAGGAACACGACGGCGACCGCGAAGTGAAAGATCGTGACCGCGGCAAGTCCAGATCGTTCCCCGAGGAGCCGCCGGAGTCGGCCGCAAAGCTAGTTCCAGTCAAAGGATCGGGACTATCCGGGCCATTTATTCGTCGGCCCGTGATGACCGTACTGCTAACGTTATCTGTTATCGTCGCTGGGATCGCGACTTACGGAAAACTTGCCGTCAACGACCTTCCCGCGGTGGACTATCCGGTCATCCAAGTTACCTGCTCCTATCCCGGAGCCGACCCTACGACGATGGCCAACAACATCGCCACGCCGCTAGAGAAGCAATTTTTACAGATCCCCGGGCTTGACATCATCACCAGCAACAGCACGCAGAGTAACACGTCACTGACATTGCAGTTTGTTCTGAGCAAGAGCATCACCGACGCTGCAACCGACGTACAGGCTGCGATCCAACGTGCCACGGGGAAACTACCGATCGATCTGCCAAGTCCACCCACGTTCACAAAAACAAACCCGAATGACCAGGCCGTTTACTTGTTAGGCCTGTTGTCAGACACGCTGACGGACTGGGACCTGTACAAGTACGCCTCCACCGTTGTCGGGCAGCGCATCAACATCCTGCCGGGCGTTTCGCAAGTGAACATTTACGGCGTGCAGGGCGCAATTCGAGTCAAGGCCGACCCGTCGGCGCTGGCTGCGCGCGGCTTGACGATGGATGATTTGGCCAGCGCTATCAAAGCGGGAACGGTCTATTCTGGCGCAGGGCAATTCGACGGCGCGCATCGCACCTTCGTTCTGCAACCCAACGGGCAAATCGACCAGGCCGAGGGATACCGGAGCCTGATCGTGGCGCGCAACCCGAACGGTTCGCCGGTCTACTTACGCGATGTATCCGATGTGCGCCAAAGCGTCCAGGACGAGCGTATCTCGCGGTTCTTCTGGATGCGCGGTTATAATCCGCCTGGTTCGGTCGTCGTGCTTGCGGTTTCGCGACAAGCAGGAGCAAACGCGGTGGAAGTGGCCAAATCCGTCAGAGCGCTTTTCCCCGAGCTGCGCGCGAGTTTGCCCGGATCGATCATGTTCACGCCAATTTTTGACCGGTCACAAACGATTGTGAATTCCGCCGATGAAGTGAAATGGACGCTGTTGATCGCTTTCGTGCTGGTAGTGATCGTTATCTACGTGTTTCTCGGCCGCGCGACTGACACGCTTATTCCGGCCGTGGCTCTGCCGATGTCCTTGCTGCTAACCGTGGCGGTGATGTACATGCTCGACTTCTCCATCAACAATCTGACCTTGATGGCGCTCACCCTGGCCATTGGTTTTCTTGTCGATGATGCCATCGTATTTTTGGAAAACGTGGTGCGCCGGGCCGAGCACGGGGAATCCATCCTAAAAGCCACTTTCAACAGCGCTGGCGAAATTTCCTTTACCATTCTTTCGATGACGCTTTCGCTTGCCGCGGTTTTCATTCCTCTGGTTTTCATTCCCGGCCTGCTTGGCCGCATCTTTCGCGAATTTTCCGTCACGATCATCGTAGCCATTCTCGCCTCAGGCCTCGTGTCGTTGACGCTCACGCCGCTGATGTGCGCTCGCATCCTCGGTGAGCGCACCGCCGGCCATAAGCGCGCCTGGATGGAACGGCACACCGGCAATTTCATTCAGCGGGTGATAGCCGGCTATGGCCGCATGCTCGATAAGTTTCTTGATCGCGCGTGGCTCACTTTGCCGATCCTGATTGCGTGCATTCTTGGCCTCTGGTTCTTCTTCACGCACATCCCCTTCACGTTATTACCACCGGGCGACAGTGGTTTCATTCGCGGCGTCTTCATCGCGCAGGAAGGGTCGTCACCGGCACAGATGCATGCCTTTCAAACGCAGGTGAATCAAAAAATTCAGGAGGACCCAGCCGTCGGGGAGTTTTTCACGCTAGCTGGTTTTGCCTCGCGCAGCGCATTGTCGCAGGGACTGATGTTCCTTTTTCTCAAGCCGCGCAGTGAGCGTCCGCCGATCGATCAAATCATCTTGCGGCTGCAAAAATCAATCGGCACCATTCCCGGTATTACTGCAGTGCTAACTCCGACTCCTGTGCTGCAAATCAGCGTTGGAGCGACTAGCCAGACGCAGGGCCAATATGCCTATACCATTAGCGGCATCGTGCCCCAGGAGGTTTACACCGTAGCCGATGAATTATTGAAAAAGCTGCAACAGTTCAAGGGGTTCGCCACTGTCCGCTCCGATTACTACCACGACACGCCTAATCTTAAGATCGACATCAACCGCGATCGCGCCGCGACTTACGGCGTTTCTACTTCGGCAATCCAAAGCTTGTTACGCAACGCCTACTCTCAGAACTACGTCTATCTCATCAAGCAACCCGACGATCAATACCAGGTCATTCTTGAAGTCAAAGACAAGGAGCGCGCGCACCCTGGCGATCTCGACGATCTTTACGTCCGCGCCAGTACCAGCGGGAATTTCAGCGCGAGCGGCTCGGGTGGGGGAACAATCGCCACGACTACAGGTAACATGGCAAGCCTCATCCCGATGCGCGTTGTAACATCAACAAAGGAAGTTATCGGCCCGCAGGCCGTGAACCATCTCAACCAGTTCACCAGTGTCACGTTTAATTTCAACCTGTTGCCAGACGTCGCGATCGGCGATGCCACGAAATACATCGAGGATGCATTTGCGGAACTCCAGCCCAATCACCCGACCGTGCAGGGCATATTCCAAGGTGAAACGCTCGTATTCAGACAGTTATTCCAATCATTACCATTGTTGCTGCTTGCCGCAGTCTTCGTCATGTATGTCATCCTCGGAATTCTTTACGAAAGCTACGTGCACCCGTTCACAGTTTTGTTTCCAGCCATTGTTCCCGCGCTGGTCGGCGGCCTGGCCACTTTGTATCTTTTCCACTCTGTGCTGTCGCTCTACAGCGTGATCGGACTTTTTCTCTTGTTAGGCATCGTGAAGAAGAACGGAATCATGGTGGTCGATTTTGCATTGCAACGAATCGACGAAGGCTGGGATCTGCGCTCGGCCATTCACGAAGCCAGCGTAGAACGGTTTCGCCCCATCATGATGACCACACTCGCGGCCCTTATGGGCGCAATCCCGATTGCATTGGGATTTGGTCAGGATGCCGCATCGCGACGTCCACTGGGCCTGGTAATAGTTGGCGGGCTGATTTTTTCGCAACTGGTCACGTTATTCGTTACTCCGGTTATTTATCTCTGGCTCGAATGGTTCCAGGAGCACGTACTCGACAAGGTGCCATTTCTGCGCAGCGCCCACTATCACGAGCACGAAGGGGAACCCGCGCGAGGAGAGATGCGACCCGAGCCAGCCGGCGTTCGGTGAGCCAATTGATGTTGCGGTGGTCGCGCACAACCTCGATGCGCAAGAAGCATCCGCTGGGAGAGCGGACACTACAATTGCGCCGTGAGTCCGCGTTCGTCATTTGTCATTCATCATTTTAAGCTGCGTCATGCGCGCAATGGTTCTAGAGGAGCCGAAGCAACCCTTACAACTCCGCGATGTGCCAAAGCCAAAGCCGGGCAGGGGACAATTGCTAGTGCGCATCAGCACGTGCGCTGTTTGTCGGACTGACCTTCACCTGGTCGACGGCGAGTTGCCGAACCCGAAGTTGCCATTGATCCTGGGCCACCAAATTGTCGGACGAGTTGAAGAAATCGCTGGCGAAAACACGAACTTCGCGATTGGAGATCGCGTGGGGATCCCGTGGCTTGGCTGGACGGACGGCGAGTGCGCGTATTGTCGATCCGGCAGAGAGAATCTCTGCGATAATGCGTGTTTTACCGGTTACACCATCGACGGGGGTTACGCCGAGTTCACCGTCGCGGATGCGCGATATTGTTTTCATTTGCCTGACCATTACGACGACGTCGAGGTTGCACCGCTGCTTTGCGCGGGACTTATCGGTTACCGATCCTATCGCAAGACGGGCGATGCAAGGCGCCTTGGGCTGTATGGTTTTGGCAACGCAGCGCATTTGATCGCGCAAATTGCAATTTACGAAGGGCGCGAACTCTTCGCATTCACTCGACCGGGTGACAAAGCAACACAGCTAGCCGCGAGAGAACTTGGCGCGGTTTGGGCCGGCGGCTCCGACGAAATGGCGCCGGAAAAACTCGATGCCGCGATTATCTTTGCATCCGTCGGCCCGCTCGTCCCGGCAGCGCTCCGCGCCCTCGCCAAAGGCGGCATCGTCGTATGCGGCGGAATTCACATGACCGATATTCCGTCGTTTCCTTATGCCGATCTTTGGGAAGAACGGGTCATCACCTCGGTCGCAAACCTCACTCGACGCGACGGTGATGAATTTTTCGAAATCGCGCCGCGCGTTCCAGTTCGGGCGGTAGTGCAAACGTTCCCCTTGGAAGAAGCCAACACTGCGCTCGACCGATTTCGCGCCGGCAAACTCGGCGGGACTGCAGTGCTGACAATCGCCAAGTGACGACGGGTCTCGATTGCGAGCGATGAAGCGTGCACCGTCTCGGCGCAGTCGCTGACGTATGGCATACACCCATTAAAGTTTTACGGATTGTGCGTCGCCACCTTGGTCACTGACTCGCTTAACTCCATCTTGTCGCTCACCTTCTGGATGGGGAACCTCTGCTCTCTTAGCTCCGCCTTGAGGGCGTCGATCTCATTCTGCTGTTCCGCCATCTTGCGCTGCTCTTCGATAAACGCACGATGCTCTTTGAGAAACTCATTGAGCAGCATCGCGTGTACCTGATCGTAGCGGACGCTGTGCGGTTTGCCTTCCTTATCGCGAATAACCAAGTCTGGATTGATTACTGCGACCTCCTCCGCCACGAGCCCCAACTGTTGCGTACCTCCCCGATCAATCTCTCTTTCGTAGCGGAACGTTACCGGTTTGAGCCCGTAGAGCGTTGCACTGGCTTCCTCCATTGGGTGGATGTCTTCCTTAAAACGCCTGGATGAGACTTGAGCGCCAAGCTTTCCATCGGAGTTCACATGGACGGCTTGCGAGCCGCCCGGTTGCATCCAAACATTACCGATATAGCAACTGTCTTTCACATCTGCGCCTGAGGCGCCAATACAGATAACACTGCTGGCCGTGGTGACACCGGCGCCGGCGAACAGGCCGAGGCCTATATTGAAGTCGCCGCTCATCTGGGCATCAAGCGCGCCATAACCGATGGCCGTATCACCATTGCCCGTTAGGTTACTGGCAAGCGCGTTATAACCGTAAGCCGCGTTGCTAGACCCAGTCGTATCGCTCGACATCGCAGAGTCTCCGGTAGCGGTGTTGTGGCTGCCAGTACTGTTGACGAGTACCTGATAACCGATGGTCGTATTCCTTTCACCGGTCGTGTTTAGTTGCAGTGCTTTATAACCCATGGCGGTGTTGCCTTCGGCCATAGTGTTGCTCTGGAGCGCCGCGAAGCCGCTCGCCGTGTTGTTGTTTCCGGTAGTGTTGTTCTGGAGTGCTGAAGTACCGGTCGCGGTATTGTTACTGCCGGTGCTGTTGCTAAGCAGCGCTGCCGAACCGGTGGTGGTGTTAAGATCGCCCGTAGTATTGCCCGTGAGCGCCAATGCGCCCGTGGCGGCGTTATTGAAGCCGCTGATGTTGTTCTGAAGTGCTTGAACGCCAATAGCGGTATTGGAAAGCCCCTCAGTGTTGCTAAAGAAACCTTGGAAACCATGGGCGGTATTGAAGCTTCCGGTGTCATTATTGAATACAGCGAAAACGCCGCTGACGGTGTTTTGAAAATGCTTATCGCGTTGCTGGAGAGCGCTCGAGCTCCGGTCGCGGTGTTGTTCGTGCCGTTGTCATTGACCTCAAGGGTGGAAAAACCATAGCTGTGTTGGAAAAGCCAACCGTATTGCTTTGAAGCGCTGAGAAGCCGGTAGCAGCGTTGCCGTTACCTGTAGTGTTACTCTGGAGTGCTTGAGAACCCCACCACTGATGGCAACACCGCTGTTGGCGTTACGACCGCGACACTAAAATCGTCGAGTCGCGGCGTCTGTTCGCAACACTTAGCGTGCTCGCACTTGCGCGCGAGCACCGACCGGTCTTGACAGGTTGCCTGGAGGCCGTCTTTCGTCGTCGCGGATGCCACCGGCGGCGTTGGCCAGCGCTTCTTCCTCGGCCGAGAGAAACGGTTTGAAGCGGCTTTTGTCGATCGCTTTCATGAATGCTTCATGCGGCGACACAATGCCTTTTTCCAGCAGCGCCCAAATGGCGTCATCCATAAATTGCATTCCCTGTGCTCTACCGGAAACAATTATATCCTGCAGCTTGTGCGTGGCGCCTTCGCGGATGATCGCTGCGACCGCGGCGTTTGCGATCAGAATTTCGTTTACGGCAATGCGCCCGGGGCGATCCGATCTTTTCAAAAGCAATTGCGCTACCACGCCACGAAGTGAGTTTGCCAGCATCGTACGTGCCTGTGGTTGTCGATCGCCGGGGAAAGCGTCCACCATGCGATCCACGGTTTTGCGCGCGTTGTTTGTATGCAGTGTCCCGAACACGAGGAGGCCGGTTTCGGCTGCAGTTAAAGCGAGTCCGATTGTCTCCAGGTCACGCATCTCTCCAACCAGCACGATGTCGGTGTCCTGCCGCAGCGAAGCCTTCAGGCCGGCAGCGAACGAATTTGAATCTGTAGGCACTTCGCGTTGTGTAATGATGCTGCGCTTGTTGTCGTGCACGAATTCGATCGGCTCCTCGATCGTCACTACGTGTCGGGAAAAATTCTCGTTGATGAAGTCGACCAGCGCAGCCTGCGTTGTTGTTTTGCCCGAACCAGTCGGACCAGTGACAAGCACAAGCCCGCCGCGCAAATCAGCAAATTCCTTCACGACTGCCGGAATGCCCAGCTCCTCAAGGCTCGAAATCTTCGCGGGAATCAATCGAAATGCCGCGCCGTACCCCTCGGACTGCTTAAAATAGTTGCTGCGAAATCGAGAGTGCTCGTCCATCTGGTAGGCAAAATCGAGATCGCCATGTTGCTCAAAAATCTCCCAGTTACGTGGGCCGCAAACCTCGCTCAACATCCGCGTGGCTTCATCGTGCGAGATCGCGTCAGTCCGGATTGGCATGATATCGCCATGGGTCCGTATCTTTGGAGGTTCGCCTTCTGCGATGTGCAAATCGGAGGCCCCCTGCCGGACAACGATTTGCAGAAATTTATCAAGATAAGCCATGGGAGAACCGCGGATTACGCGGATGTCGGGGATAAACCAAGTTTAGCGTGAGATCGATTCCCGAATGAGTTTACTCATGTGCGTAATCCGCGTCATATTTTCACGTGTTGCCTTACGACATCTTTCTGCTCGGCGCGTGCGTAAGCTTCCTCTGCGCTGATAAGACCGCGTTGGTAGAGATCAATCAATGTATCGTCCATCAACCGCATGCCTTGTTTCTTTCCGGTCTGAATAATACCGGGCAACATGTACGTTTTGTTTTCGCGAATCACGTTGGCGACGGCGGGTGTATTGGTGAGAATCTCAAGCGCGAGCACGCGACCGGTTCCGTCTTTGCGCGGCATCAATTGGTGACTTATGACGCCGCGGAGCGACTCAGCGACCATAACCCGAACGTGTTCCTGTTGTTCCGACGGAAACACATCCAGTAACCTATCAAGTGTGCGCGATGCATTAGAGGTGTGCAGGGTTGCTAGAACAAGGTGTCCAGTCTCGGCGGCAGTGATCGCAAGTGAAATCGTTTCCAAGTCGCGCATTTCGCCGACCATGATTACGTCGGGATCTTCCCGCAGCGCCGCGCGCAATGCCGTAGCGAACGACTCAGTGTGCGTGAAAACCTCGCGTTGGCTAACGTGACAATTCTTTGAATGGATGACGTATTCGATTGGGTCCTCGAGCGTGATGATGTGATCGTGCCGTTCGATATTAATTTGCTGAATCATAGCGGCAAGCGTGGTTGATTTGCCGGTTCCCACCGAACCAGTTGCGAGGATCAGGCCGTTCTGATACCGGGTGAGTAACTTGAGCTGTTCCGGCAATCCGAGGTCATCCATTGTGCGGACGTACGTATTGATGACCCGAAACACGATCTCGACCCCCAGCCGCTGCCGAACGACACTCACGCGGTAACGAGCGTGCTCGTTCTCATACGCGAAATCGGAGTCGCCGCGGCTGTTGAGCTCCTCCTTGTACACTTCGGGCATGAACGTTTCTGCCAGCGCAACGGTTTGTTCGCCGGTCAAAACTGGCGCGTCAGGCCACATTGGCTGCAATGTTCCGTCCACTCTCCAGATTGGCGGCGCGGCCACGCCAAGGTGAACATCTGATGCGCCGGCTTTTTGCCCAAACTCGAGATAATTATCGACGTGCGGTAGCGGATGCGATTCGAATGAAGGAGTTAAAACCTGTGACATGATGCGGCGAAGCAATCATCCGTCTCAAGGATCACACAGTACCCAAGTAACAGACGGCGCATTATTTCCTGCCGCGGGAAGGTTCGCCAGAATAAAAAAACCGGTTTTTCACGAACTCCATGATGACCGGCCGGGCGAGATTTCCGACGAGCTTGAGCGCCGCCAGCGCAAGCCCCGTCTCCATCAACTTTTTATCTCCCTTACGACGGCTCCCTGCGTCCACATAAACTTTCTTCTTCCGCATCGGCGCCAACGCGATCAGCGCCCCGACAGCGGCTGCTGCCGAGATCCAGGAACCCGTCTGTTTCCGGAATGACCTGCGGAATTTCGCCGGGAAATCCAGTTCGTAACGCAGGCCCTGCAACTCGCGGGACACGCGTTCTCGAGAACCTGCGATCTCGGTTTTTAGCTCGTTGATTGATTCAGAGTTTTCAGCCATTCGCGATCTTTCTTTAGCTCGTCAATGCTATCCCGAAACATTGGCTTGGTGATCCGGCTTCGCGCTACCAGCAATAGCGCCCCTGCGATAATGAAATGCACCAGGGCAACAACCATCGCTACCACAGGCCAGGACGTCCCGAGCAAATACGCAAGACCAACAACAGCGCTCACGATGAGGAAAATGTAGCCCATTAGGCAGAGCGCCATCGCCGCGATGATGCAACCAACCAATATCAGCAGTTGCACCGCGGCCGATTTGGATTCCTGCGCAAGCAAAACAAACCGGCTCTCAAAAAACTCTACGACCGCGCTGATCAGTCCCAGCGCGTTATCGAGCAAACCGGAATGGCCCGCAGGATTGCGAGGTCGAGGGCTCTCGTTGCTCATTTCCGAGAGCTTTTGGACTTAACGCCGAAAGACCAGACCCAGTACGAACCCAATTCCCAGCGCCGTGAATATCGCCTTTGTCGGATTTTCGCGCACGTAATCTTCTGCATCGTCCTGGAAGGTGCGGACGCGACTCCTGGCGTCTCCCCATGCTTGTTCTGCTTTACCGCGTGCGTCGCCCCAAGCCTGCTCTGCCTTGCCTCGGTATTCGTCCGCAAAAGCGCCTGCGGCTGATTTCAAATCTTCCGCTGCTTTACGAGCATGTTCTTTGCTGCTCTGCAATTTGTTCTGCGCATCGGCGTTGGCCGATGATGTCTGTTGTCCTGGTTTATTTTCTTCTGCCATTGGTAATCTCCAGTTGGTGTGTTCGTTGCGACTATCCGCGCGCTTTCCTAAATGGGCAAACGCCGACTTGTCTTAAATCATAAACGCGTCGCACGCTTCAGTCGGACTTCTTTGCCTTATCAACGTTTTGACGCTTAAGCGCCTAACGTCCTCAACGAGCGAGAAAACTGAAAATTATTGTTCGCGAAAAATGATTCGCGCTTTTGTCAGATCGTATGGCGAAAGCTCCACGGAAACTTTTGTCTCCGGGCACGATACGGATAAAATGTTTGCGCATTTTGCCTGAAATATGCGCAAGGACGTTGCGTTGGCCGGGAAGATCGACGCGGAACATCGTTCCAGGCAAGACCTGAGTTACAGTGCCTTCGATGATGATTTGTTCTTCCTTCGCCATCGCGCGGCGAATATACTCGCCAGTGCACGCCCCTCAAGGCCACGGCATACGCGGCGCGGGCACTTCTGCAGACGAGTAGCACCCACAAGATTGTCTGCGTCACGACTTACCGGAACTCTTCCAGCGAAAGCGTTGGCAAGTATTCGCGAAGCTCTTCACGTTTCCACCATGCGCCGGGCTGGCGAAGCTCATCAACCGTTGTAAATCGATAGCGATAAAACATCGCGCGAATGTAACGAGGCGGTTTGTCCGGGAATGGGTTCTTTGCGAGCAAGCCGTTCACTTCATGCGAGCCTTGAAGCAATCGGAAGATCAGTGCGACGAACCACGGATTTTCGCGCGGCGTCCCCAAAGCGGCAAACCACATCTGCCAGTCGAGTCTCGGCTGGTGCGGCGCGCACCAACCCGGTGCGCGTTTCACGTCCCCGGGTTTCCATTTGAATTCGTACGGCAGCCAGTCAATCCCATCAGCGCTGCCTTCGAGCACGATTTCGGAGCGGTCTTTCGTCATCACGCGAAAAAGACCGTAACCGTTCACGATGCGAAACGGTTCGAGCCTTTCGTAAAGATTCGCCAGCACGCGCGGTGGTCGACTCAATGGTTTGAATGCGCTGAAGATTAACCACGCGTTGATCGGTAACGTCACGATGATAACAAGCATCCCGATATAGACGCACAATCGTTGTGGTAGGGCGCGACCGCCGGGCGCGCCGACGCTTTGGTCACGAACCGCCCGGCGGTCCGGCCCTACGACAGAATCGTCGATCAGCAACAAACACAGCGCGATCGTGAGCAGATTGAAAAAGCAGTAGTTTCCAGTGATCGCGATCGCGAGTTGAAGAAAAATCAGCAGTCCAGCAGCTATCAATCTCAGACGCCGCGGCGCCCAGATGAAAAATGGCACGACGATTTCTACGACGAGGCAAAACGCGACGGAAAAATGCTTGAACCATTCGGGACTTTTGTCCGCCCACCAGCCGAATACCGTCGGCAGCGGTTGCGACCAGTAATGGTAATCGAGTGCTGTCAGGTTCCACCAACTGTCGTCGCCGCTGGTTAACTTCACCACGCCCGACATGAGCATCAGTTTGAACAAAAGAAGCTTGAGCAAAAACAAACCAGCTCGCGAAACCGACGCCGTAGCCGGAATCGGCGATCCAGGTCGCAACGAAAGTTCCCGTGGCCACAGCCGCCACGGCGCAAAAAAGATCGATAGAAAACCCGTCTCCAGCAAAAGCACGTCCCATTGAAAATTGAAAAAGGCTTGTCCTGCGATTGTGAGCGACAAGTACAAAACGAAAAGAGCACCGAGTAGAACCGCCGGAGCGACTTCGAAAATCAACAGCAACGAACAGAGAACGCCGCCGCCGCAAAGAAAATGAAGAAACGCATCACTCGAGTTAAACCAGCACAGCGTCGGCAACAGTCCGTAAGCGTCTGGTCCGACTTGCCCCCGAACTGCTGGCAGGAATTGACTGACGGGGGACAGCCCATTGCTGCCGACAAGTCCGTCCGCTTGGACCCAAAGCGAGACGAAGGCGATTAAATAGATCACGCCGAGTGCGCGCAGGAACCAGCGCCGCGCCCAAACATAGGTGGGGCGCCGCACGTCTTCGCCCCAGAGCAATCGCGTAACCGTTGACGCAAATTTTCGGTGGCGAGCGATTAAACCATAGCCGGCTTCGGAAACAGCCGCGAACCCGGGAACATGATCGTAGCTCCACTCCAGCCATTTTCGCGAACGCCGATGCGTCAGGGAGCGATACACCGCCTTCGCTGCGAAGACCACTCTGCCGTCTGGTTGGATTAAAACCAGCGAGCGGTTGAATTCGTCCGGTGGAATTTCAGCGAAGTGGTCAGTTGCTTTTTGATAAGTGGTGTAATCGACCTTACCCATCGTCATTTCGCGCCAGCGCTCGATCCATAACCGGCAAAAATCGCAGTCGCCGTCCCAGATCAGCAGCGGCTTCGGCGGCGGATTGGAAACGCGAAGATGCGATTTGTTAGGCATTGACGTTCTTAGGTCGCGAATTCCGCCCACACCGGAGCGTGATCCGAAGGGTCTTTTCCAGCACGCATTTCACGATCGATCCCGGAGGCGATGCATTTTCGCGCCAGCGATTCACTTGCCAGAACAGCGTCAATGCGCAGGCCACGATTTTTTTCGAAGGCGCGCATTTGATAATCCCACCAGCTGAAAAGTTCTCCTTCCTTGTGATGGATTCGAAGCGTGTCGTGTAAGCCGAGGCCGCACAAATCACGAAAAGCCGCACGTTCGCCGTCCGAAGCCATGATAGCCCCGCGCCAAAGGTCGGCATCGTAAACATCGATGTCCTCCGGAGCGACATTGAAATCGCCACACACAAGGAGGCTGGGGGATTTTTCTTTCGCAAGGCAGTGTCGGAGCCGCCGATACCACTGCAGTTTATATTCATACGCCGGTGACCCAACGGCCTGTCCGTTAGGCGCGTAAATTGAGAATACGCGCAACTGGCCGACGGTCGCTGCGATCACGCGCGCCTGCGGATCGACCACTTCATCGCAAAGCGATGTGTGAATCTCATGCAGCTCGTTTTTCGCGAGAATCGCTACGCCGTTGTACGATTTCTCTCCGTGATATGCCGAACGATAGCCCGCCCCTTGCAAAGCGAGCGCCGGAAATAGTTCGTCCGGGCATTTGGTCTCCTGCAGGCAGACAATGTCTGGTTGTGTTACTTCAAGCCATGCAAACAACCGGTCCTGCCGTTTGCGCAGCGAATTGATGTTCCAGGAGGCAATGCGCACAGTAAGAGCGTGATCGGGTGAACAATGTAACTTCTATTGGCGCGTCAGCTTCGGATCACCGATTACAATTCTACCTCCACCCCAGGTGTAGGCACAATCACCTCCGAGCCCGAAAGTTCAGTCGATAGCGTGCCCTGCATCCACTCGACTGCGGGAGGGTCGCCGTGCACGAGAAGAATTTTTGTCGGCGAAATCTTTTTGGCATAATCGATGAGCGACTCGCGTGTCGCGTGTGCGCTGAACTGGAACTGCTCGATGTTGCAGCGGATGCGTTGCGGCGGTTTATCGGGATCGAGCGCTACTTCGCCGCCCTGGCCCACCTCCCGCAGGAGGCCCGCTGGCGACTCTGGATTGGCGTAGCCGACAAAAAAGATCGAGTGCTGAGGGTCCTCGATGATTCGCCGTGCAAAAACGTTCGATAGTGTTTTGGGAATCATCATCCCGCTGGAGAGAACGTACACGCGTCCGCCGCGCACAGCGGTGTCGCGCACGGTTTCATCATTTAAGATGAACGGCGCTACTTCCCTCATGAGTTTCAGGCGCGGCAATTGCCGCCGGGTCGTGTGGGTGCGGCGATCGTAGATGTCTGTGAATTTCGAGCTGAGACCGCCAATATAAATTGGAAATTCGGGTAAGAGTCGCTGACGCCGAAACTTGTAAAGCATCGCGAGGATTTCCTGCGTCTTACCCAGCGCGAACACTGGTATCACCACGCACGCATCACGCTCGAAAGCGGCTGCGAGCGCCTCCGCCAGGCGTTGCTCTTCACCGGGGCGGGTCCAGCCCTCAGATTTCGCGTGATCACCGCGAGTGCTTTCCAAGATCAGCACATCTGGTTTCTCCTCCGGGAAAGCCGCCGCCTGCATGATTGTTTGGTCGTCGAAATTGACGTCCCCGCTGTAAAAGACAGTTTGACCTTCGGCGCGAAGCATTACTCCGGTCGAGCCGAGCACATGTCCTGCGTCGAAGAACTCGAACGTTAGCGTGTCCTTTTCGCGCTCGGCTGCCCGTTCGCCGGCAACGGAGATCCGCTGACGCATCGGACACCGGCGCCAGCGTTCCGATGCGCGTTCGATTTCACGATGCGTGAAAAGGGGATATGACATTTCTCCGATCTCCTCACGTTGCCGCGTCATCACATTCACTGAGTTGTGCAAAAGGACGCTGCCGACCTCGGCCGTCGCCTCGGTCATGAAAATCCGCGCGCCCGGAGAGCGTCGCATGGCCAAAGGCAGCGTGCCGATGTGGTCCTGATGCGCGTGCGACATCAAAATCGCCTCGACCTCGCGGTCGCCGATTGCTTTGAAATTAGGCAGCGCATCTTCCCCTGTGTTTTTCGGGTGCATCCCGCAATCGAGCAGGAGCCGGTGTCGCCCAATCTCAAGATAGTACGAATTCGCGCCGATCTCCGTGTGTCGTGTGAGATTCGTGAATTTCAAATGCAACTCCGGTGACGTCCTGAAGGTTTCCTATCAGAGCCGTTGTAGTCTGAACAGTCGGTTTCGCGATTGGTCTAATAACGGGTCGCCAAGGAAGGAGAAACGAACGGGTACTGCGACCGAGGCACGAATCTGGAGCAGGATATCAGCATCCACATTTTCACAGTCTCCTCTACCATGGTGGGGGTTGCCTTACTGTCATCGGATTGATTCGTGTGGTCATTACACTTGGACGTGCGGACACGCTGGCGGATGATTTTCTGGCCGGAGACGCGCTCCTGTTCCTGACTTCCTGTCTGCTTTCTTATTGGGCGCTGCGTTCGCGCTCGCTGCGCCGAATGCATCATCTGGAAAAGATCGCAGATGGAATCTTTATCTTCGCCATGATTGGCATGGTGGTCATTTGTGCCCTGATCACTTACACGATCACTGTTCCGGCTCGCCCGGCCGCTGGCTAAAGCAACTCTTTGGAGATCCGCAGCCAATTCCCGCGCAGAATTTTTTCGATCGCCTCATCTTCGAAACCGCGCTCGATCAATTTCCGAGTAAGATTCCGCGCATGAGAATGGTTCATCAGATCGGGAATGAAGTGAGGCGTTGTGAGTTTTGCAACTAGCTCCTTCTGCCTCGATTCCGGCCACTGCCGGTAGATGAATTCGAAGAAATCAAAGCCGATCCCGACGCTGTCGATCCCGACCAGATTCGCGATGTGCTCGATATGATCGACGTAGTGATCGAGCGTGCTCTCTTCTTCTCGCGGGCTCACGAGAATGCAGTTGGCGCCGATCACTCCGCGCCGTTGACCGATCATTTTGATCTGTTCATCACTAATGTTGCGTTCGATGTCGTAGTACCGGCGGACATTCGTGTGTGACACGATTGGCGGCTTTGTTGTGATCGAGAGAATCTCTTCAAACCCAGCCCGGTTGATGTGCGCAAGATCAATAATCACGCCGAGGGCTTCGCATTCACGCACGACCTCGCGACCAAACGGTGTCAACCCCTCAGCCGACGAGCCGCTCGCCGCGAAAACTCCACCGTGTCCCGCCGCATTGGTTCGGGCGTGCGTGAGTCCGATCGCGCGCACGCCGAGTTCGTAAAACACGCGCAATTGATTTAAGTCGGTACCCAACGGCTCGATTCCTTCCATCGTGATGAGAAACGCGATCGTACCCGTTTCTCGCGCCGCCTGAATTTCGCGATAATTTTTGCAAATTGCGAAGCGTCCCGATGCTGCTGTTTCGGCATACAGCCGTGCAATTTGATCGAGTGCGACACGTAGACCGGCTTCCGGGAGATAGCGGTCTTCAATGTAAATCGCTGCACCGACAACAGAGACGTTCCCAGCTTCGAATTCGGGCAAAAATTCCATTTCAAGAACATCTCGGCGCTGGCGTTTTTCGTACAAATCCATCGGCAAATCGAAATGCATGTCGATGATCCCTCCGGCCTGCAGCCGTTCGATTCGTTCTTCAACCGATTCCTTAATCTCAGTCATTCTTGGTAGCGGTGGCCTGCGAACGCCGAATCTGCCCTCAAACGACGGATGAGCCGCCTTCACCGAGGTTACGGCGAGCAGGGGGCGGATGTCACGGATGAATTCAATAGGCGGTCGCGGCAGCGAACACCCGACAATGTTCGTGAAGGTGTGTAATTAACCCGATCGCTATGACCAGGTGATTAGGCGTAGCTCGTGTGCTTGCATCAAACAGGGGTGCGTGGGCACGACCCGCACGCTGAAACCGTAGGTGCCGCTTTCGGTTGCGGGAACGCTGCCCTGGTAAATGTAATTTCCATCCCCGTCCGCCCGGCCGTTCTGATTGAGCACAGTGGCGGTAGGATTACTGAGGTCGCCGTTGTCCACTTCGCCGTGATACGCCTCGACACGGACATGTTGCGGATCAAGTGCACCCAGATGCACGCGCGCCCTAATCTGCAAGGATTCACCGACTGAAACACTCTGCTGATCCTTGTTGGCTATCTGCACGTCAGACACCTGCACTTGTGCCCAATCTTTGCGCATCTGTGTTTTCCATTGGCTGAGGTGCGTCGCGGCTCCGCAGCCGTCTCGGGAGAGGCTTTCGTGTGCCTGCGCGGCGGGAATATAAAGTTGTTCTGTGTATTCCTTGACCATGCGTTGCGTGTTAAAGACAGGCGTAACGCTGCGAATGGATTCGCGCATCAATTGCAGCCAGGCGAGGGGAAGTTTGCCGTCCGGTTTCGCATAATAAAGCGGCACGATCTGGTTCTCGAGCAATTGGTAAAGACTACTGGCGTCTACTTCGTTTTGAAATTCGGTCGTGCCATTATCTATCTCGGCGCCGATCGCCCAGCCATTGCTGCCGTTAAAGCCCTCACGCCACCAGCCATCGAGCACGCTCAGGTTGATTCCGCCGTTCGGCGCCGATTTCATTCCGCTGGTGCCGCTTGCTTCCAACGGGCGCAGAGGATGGTTCAACCAGAGGTCGACTCCCTGCACGAGGCGTCGCGCGATGTAGCTGTCGTAGTCCTCCACGAAAATGACGCGAGTTTCCAGACTTGGTTCGCGGCTGAATTTATAGACTTCCTGGATCAGCGCCTTGCCTGCTTCATCTCGCGGGTGCGCTTTGCCTGCAAAAATGAATTGCACCGGGCGCGTCGCATCGTTCACCAATCGCTTCAATCGTTCCTTGTCACTAAACAAGAGCGCACCGCGTTTGTAAGTCGCGAACCGCCGCGCGAAACCGACGGTTAAAATTTCCGGATCAAGAATGCGATTGACTCTGCGAATTGACTCCGGCGATTCGCCCAGTCGTTCGCGACGCTGTCGTTCGCGGTCGCGGACAAAATCGATCAGGCGGCGTTTGAGTTGTTGGTGCGTCTCCCAAAGTTGCGCGTCGGGAATGTCAATGACCCCGCGCCAAAAATCAGGCTCAGTCAGGTGCTCCTCCCAATCACCGAGATGCTTGCGATAAAGCGCCGCAAATTCGGGTGCCATCCAAGTCTTGGTGTGCACGCCATTCGTGATGCTGGTGATCGGCACCTCGTGCATCGGCACGCCCGACCAGACATCTTTCCAAAGCGATCGGCTCACTTCACCGTGCAATTCACTGACGCCATTCGCATGGCGGCTGAGCCGCAGAGCCAGGATGGTCATACTGAACGGCTCATCCGGATTGAGGCGTGAATGGCCGAATGAGAACAGCTCCTCGAATGGAAGGTTTAGTTCCTTTGCGAATTTCCCGAAATATTTTTGCATCATCTCCCGCGAGAAGGAGTCGTTTCCGGCGGGAACCGGCGTATGTGTGGTAAAAACATTCGCCGCTGCGACGACTTGCAGCGCGGAATAAAAATTGAGCTTTTTCTCGACGACGTTCAGACGGATCCGCTCCAGTGCGAGGAAGGCTGAGTGTCCTTCGTTCATGTGGAACACGTCCGGCTGGATCCCGAGCGCGGTGAGAGCTTTCACGCCGCCGATCCCCAGGATGATTTCCTGGCGCATGCGCATCTCGAGATCGCCGCCGTAAAGCTCCGCGGTGATGCGTCGGTCCTCCGGGTTGTTCTCAGGAATGTCGGTGTCGAGGAGATAGACATTCACGCGCCCGACACGCAATTCCCAAACCCTGGCGAAAACTTCCCGATCGAGAATCGGGACCGAAATGAGGAGCTTCATTTCGCCTCGGCGAGCTTCGCGGATTGGCAGGTGGTAAAAATTTTGGTTCAGATTAATTGCCGCCTGAATGCCGTCCTTATCGATCTGCTGCCGGAAATATCCGTGACGATAGAGCAGACCCATCGCGACGAAATTTAGATCGAGGTCGCTAGCGGATTTGCAATGGTCGCCGGCGAGAATGCCGAGGCCGCCCGAGTAGTTTGGAATTGATTCATGAAAACCGAACTCGGCGGAAAAATAAGCGATTGGATTCTTGATCGCGGCACCGGGTCCCGTTTTTCCATACGTATCCTTGCGTCCAAGATATTTCTCAAAATCCTGGAAAACCTGTTTGAGCTCCCGCAAAAAATTCTTGTCTTGTGCGAGCTCTTCAAGGCGGGATTGCCGCGAAAGCTGCAGCATGCGGACCGGATTATGATTAGTTTGGTTCCAAAGCTCGGCGTCGAGTTCGCGGAATAATCGGCGAGCCGCCGGTTCCCATGTCCACCAAAGATTGAAACTCAGTTCCCTCAGCGGCTCGAGTGTCGCCGGCAGGATCGGGGTGACATTGTAAGTTTGAAAAGTCGGCATGTGTTCGAACCTACTGTAGCCGGGGGCATTGACCCCGGTGCCAAAGATTGCAGGTTCCTGAAACTACCATTCGAATACCGGAGCGAACGGAGCCGCAGTTAACCGAGAAAACCTCATCGGGCAAGTCGCCGATCTTCTCACCACGGGACGCTTTTTGGATTTGGACAACTAGTCAGTTCCGGCCAGGGTCACCGACCCCGGCTACGGCACGTGGCGCGAGAATGAGCCCAAGAAAAAAGCCGGCAACCAATCCGCACGTATGCGCGGCCATGCTGACCTGTGGCGTGGAAAGATCGAATGCGATCTGGATCACGACGATCAGGCCGATGTTTGCGAGCCGCTGTTTTGCGAGTGGCGCATGATGATGTCGCAGTAAGAATCCAGCCCACGCGCCGACCACGCCCATGATGCAGCCTGACGCGCCTATGACGTCAGCGACCCGAACCAGCCCGAGTTCGTTTAAAGCAACTACTCCTGCGCTGGAGGCGACCCCGGAAACTAGATAGCACGCGAGGAATCGGATCGTGCCGATCGAGCGCTCGAGCGACGGACCGAGAATGTAAAGGGCAAAAAGGTTGAACCCGAGATGCAAAAAGCCGCCATGTAGAAAAAGCCCAGTGCCTAGGCGCCAGTATTCGCCTTGCACAACAACCGCCTCCGGCTCGAGCGCGCCAATCTGATGCAGAACTCTTGGATCGTTCCAGTCCCCAACAGAAATCTCGAAAAGGAAAACAAGCACGTTGACTAAAATCAATACGAACACCGCCGGCGCGCTTCGAAGCTGACCGCGCCAAGTCGAAGAGGCGATGTCGTGATCGGCGGGAATGGAACTAGATGCACGCGAATGTGCGGCGTTCGATTTCAAATGGCGAAATAACCTGACTTGCTCGCGAAGGTCGGCGGTGGGATGCAAAATTTGGAGAGCCGCACCGAGTCTTCCAGCCGATTCATAATCTCCTTGCGCAGCGAGTTGCGTTATTTTTCGCAATCCGATACCCGGCAGAAACAGCAGAAGGAACCATGCCGCGCCGCCGACATACCCGCTGGCGTCAGGCCAGAGAAGCCATGCGACAGCGGTAACTGCTAGCACAGCGAGCGCGGCGAGACCCCAGCCGTGATAGGGCGCGCTGCGCCGCCAAGCACGAGCCAGGACGAGCAGCGGCGAAACGATCGCAAGGAAAAGAAGGATGTGATTGAGATTCAAGCGGAGAATTATGATTAAACAGTTACATTGTTACAACGGGGTGCCGGTTGAACGTCGGAACCAATTTAATTTTTGTAACCTTTCTAACATTCAAGCATGACCATCACTGTCACTGATTATCTCGATGTCGTTTCAAGCTGGTGTTTCTGGTCCGAGCCGACCTGGGAGGAATTGAAAAGGCGCTATGAGGGGCGGGTTCAGTTTCAGTGGAAAATCGCGCTAATGGATCCTGGTGGTTTGCCTACTTCACGCGAGCAGGAGCAATGGTTCTATCGACGCAGCGGGATGATGATGCGTTCGGCGTTCATGCTCAACACTGACTGGTACGATCCGAGTCTTCCGGAGTGGCTCGCGCCGAATTGCGCCGCCGAAGCGGCAAAGGATTTTGGTTTTACTGATGATCGTGTGCGGCTCGCGCTTGCTCGCGCCGCGCTGCGCGAAGGCAAAAACGTCGCTGACTGGAATATCGCGGTTGAAATTGCGGCAGAAGCTGCCGGCGTCGAATCCGGCAAATTGCTCGAGCGCGCGAAAGCGCCAGCGATTGAGATGCGAGTTCGAGCATCGACCTCCGAATTCCGCGCGTTACAGATCACGCAACGACCCGCGTTCGTGATTGATACTGAGATCGGCGATCGCGCCATTTTTTCTGGAGTGGTCAAACTCGAGCCATTGGCAGCGACAATCGATTCAATGTTAGACGATGCGGCGGCGTACGCGGCGCACAAAGCGCACTTTGGCGACCCGCCGGCAAAGTGATCTCCAGGAGATCGACACGAAATCGTCACGAGTTTGACCTTGCCAGTGGGAGATTGTTGCCTACAACTCTCTCCGGCTTGCGAACTTTAATGCGAGCACTTCGTGCGGTGAATCGCAGCCGCGGCGAAGAGAGAGTGCCATGGCGTTTGCGAATGCTGACGCCTGAAATTGCGATAAATGTAATACGGCGGCGCGGCGCACTCCCGTTTCGCCGTTGAGGAGATTGATCTAATCTGCAACCACAAATTCGTGTAAACGGTCGGATTCGCGCTCGCGAAGTCCGGGTTATTATAGCTTCCACGAGCGAACAGCTTGGCGTCATGCGCTTAACCGACGCCTTGCGCAAAGCTCAAACTCTCGGCCTGGATTTGGTCGAAGTCGCGCCCACGGCGAATCCGCCTGTGTGCAAGATTGTCGATTTCGGAAAATTCCGATACGACATTTCAAAACACTCGAAAGATAAAAAGCCGTCCGGCTCGAAACTGAAGGAAATCAAGTTTCGCGTTAACATCGACGAGCATGATTATCTGACGAAAGTCCGGCACGCGGAAGAATTCCTGGACCGCGGCAACAAGGTGCGTGTTCAGCTGCAATTCCGCGGCCGCGAAATGGCGCACCAGGAGCTTGGGACTCATCTGGTGGAGAAAGTTCGTGACGACCTTTCCAGCATGTCGCAGGTGGAAACCGATCCGAAGATCGCCGGCCGCAATATCACCATGACCCTGGCGCCTTTGCCGGCGAACCGCCGGAAACGAAAATTCACAGCGCCGAAAACAGATGAGGAAAGCGAAGAAGCCGGTGCACTGACCGAGGCGTAATTTATCCGCGTCTAAAACGGCGCAGTGGGGCGCTAGGTGTCGAGAGCGCTTTCTCAGGGCTTCTTTTTGCCTGCTGGTGAATGGGCAGGCGAAGCCGTGGGCGATCGCGGCGGCGGAGTAAGCGGTGTTCTTTCGGCAATCTTTTGTTCGAGCCGTTGCTTGCGTCCCTTGGCATCTTGATTGTTGGGATCCGCCTTCAAAACCTTTTCGTTGTCGGCCATCGAATTTTGAAGGTCGTTTTTTAGCTCGTAGATGTACGCGCGATAATTGAGGTACTTAACCTCATTTGGCTTTTCTTTAATGAGCTCGGAGTAGTCAGCGAGAGCTTTATCGTAATCCTGTATCTTCATTTCGACCGCAGCTAAGACCTCATGGATTCGCGTCGCCTGTTGCGGAGTCAGTTTAAGCGCTTCGTGATAATCGTTGATAGCGTCCCCATATCTCTGGTCATTTGCGGCCGCGTATGCGCGTTGTTGATAAACTGCTGAAAGCTCGTCCGCGTATTTGTGGTCCATGCCGGTGGCTTTCTTAAGCAGATCAACCGCTTTGTCGAAGTCCTGGCTCTTAGCGGCCTTAGCACCCTCAAGGGCCAGTTTGTTCGCTTCGGGATTCTTTTTTTCCGCTGCCTGGCATACTTGCGAAGCACAGAGGGTCAAAGCCGCGATTACAATAAAAGCAAAGGATCTGTTCATAGATTTCTGTTAGACGTTGATATTCCTTAAACCATTCGAACCTAGAGACGTGAACAGTTGGCTGTAAGTTCAACAGTTTCAAGTCTGTTCCGGCGATGGCGCATTTTGGATATCGATCTTTGGCTCCTTATCTGACGGCCCCGACGCAGTGGGCCCGGGCTCATCCACCCGCGTAATATCCACGGCACGGCCGGTGGTCTCATCAATTTTGACTAGGGCGCCGCGCAAGCGTACGTCGCCGCCGGCTACCGGAAACGACGACGGCAGATTCGAGATAAACCGATTCAGGATCGGGTCCACGGCGCGTCCCAGAATGGAGTTTACAGGTCCGCACATTCCAGCGTCGCATAAGAAAGCCGTGCCGCCGGGGAAGATTTGCTCATCGGCCGTTTGAACGTGAGTATGGGTGCCGATGACAGCGGACACTTTGCCGTCTAGAAATCGGCCGAGCGCAATCTTTTCGCTCGTGGTTTCGCCGTGAGCGTCGACGATAATGTTCGGCGTTTCGTTACGCATTTTCGTGACTGCTGCTTCGACAGCATGAAATGGATTGTCCAGAATCGGCTGCATGAACGTGCGCCCCTGGACGTTGATGACGCCAATTTTCCCCTTGGTGGTTTCCAGAATGATCGATCCGCTACCCGGAGCGCCGTCGGGATAATTCAATGGCCGCAACAAACGGGGTTCAGTGTTGATGAACGAAAGAATCTCTTTCTGATCCCAGATATGGTCGCCGGTTGTGATAACTGAGACGCCCGCGCGCAAAAGATCGATGGTGATTTTGCCCGTAATACCGCGGCCGCCCGCAGCGTTCTCGCCGTTGACGATGACGAAATCCAACGCGTATTTCGACTTCAGTTCCGGCAATCGGGCAATTACGGCGGCGCGGCCTGGCTGGCCAACAATATCGCCAAGGAAAAGAATCGTTAACATGAGAGGTGTCCTTCGTTGAATCGTTGCATAGTTACATCGGATTTGCGATTCAATGATTTAAGCGTTCACCAATCCAACGCGGCGACGCGATTCGCCTGTCACGCTATAGCATGCCGAAGGCGGGTCATCCGAGCTTCAGGATTCTTATTCACGGCGATCCTTGCAGCGGGTCTCCAGGCCGCTGACAACATTAACGTCCTTGGGAACAAGCCGCGATGGGATGTTCTCGAACATTACCAGCAGACAATTACGCATGATGAATTCGCGCACCTGATCAATGATGTCTACGGCACTCACGGGTTCGCGTCCGATTTGATCGAAATAAAAGACGACTCAGCGCGGATCCTCACGAACCGCGACGCGCAGAAATTTTTCACATTGCGGTTTGCCGATGGCATGGAAAAACGGAAACTCGTGCCGCGACTTTGGCGAACGGCCGAATCGTTACCACCGGCGGAACGAAACAAGCCGCTTTCGGGTTTAAGAATCGCGCTCGATCCGGGACATCTTGGCGGGAAATGGGCAAAGATGGAGGAGCGTTGGTTTCAAGTCGGCGACAGCAAGCCCGTTCAGGAGGGCGATCTGACGTTGTGCGTGGCGCGATTGTTGGCGACGCGATTGCGCGATCTTGGTGCGAAGGTTTCGTTTGTCCGAAATGACGATGAACCGATCACGGGCAAGCGTCCGGATGATTTCCGCGAGTTGGCCAGGAAGATTCTGATTAAGAATGGCGTGCCACAACCGCGCGCCGACGTTCTTAGTCCGACCGACCCAGAGAAAGAGCACACGATCCATTGGCAAAGTGAAATCTTGTTCTACCGCTACAGTGAGATTCGGCGCCGTGCCGCGCTGGTGAATTTCAAACTGCGTCCTGACCTTGTGCTGTGTTTGCATTTCAACGCCGAAGGATGGGGCGACCCGACTAGTCCTACGTTGACCGACACGAATCATTTTCACCTGCTGGTCAACGGATCGTATTTGGCGGAGGAGCTGGAATTCGATGATGAACGTTTCGAAATGATCCGGCGACTCCTGAGTCGCGCGTACGAAGAGGAGTTACCGCTGGCCGACACGATTGCTCTGGCAATGTCGCGCGGGACTGGCCTGCCGCCGTACGCGTATCCAGCCACCAACAGCACGACCAAAGTCGGTACCAGCGGTTACGTGTATGCGCGCAATTTGCTGGCCACGCGTCTTTACCGTTGCCCTGTCGTGTACTGCGAGCCGTACGTTATGAACAGCAACGACGTGTTCGCTCGCATTCAGGCCGGCGATTACGAAGGAACGCGCAACGTCAACGGAGTGGAACGCAAAAGCATCTTCCGCGAATATGCCGACAGCGTGACCGATGGATTAATCGAGTATTATTCCAAAGCGCGCGGCAGTGGCGGTTGAACTCAATCGCCCGAGTTGTAGGGCGTTTGACTCGTTCGCTCCCGCTCTCTCGCCACATTGGCTTCCCGTCTATGTCGTTCGCGTCCCCGCGGCTCCATTCTGTGAAACGCCATGGCGTCTGACACAGACGCCCTACAGTTGTTTCACGGCCTCACGAATGTCATTGAGAGTCACGTCGTTCATGATACGTGCGGTGCCGATGCGTGGTGTCACAACGAACCGCACTTTTCCGCCTTCGAATTTCTTGTCAAACCTTATAGCGTCGAAAATTTTCTTACGCGGAAAATTCGGCGGCAAGCGCGTTGGTAACCCGAATCGCTCAAGAAGATCAACAATTGCGGCACGCTGATCCGGCCGCAGTCCCGCTCTTTTCATCGAGATCGCACACGCGGCCACAATTCCAAGGCTCACTGCTTCCCCATGCAGGAATTTCCGGTAATCCCCGGCACGCTCGATCGCGTGGCCAACTGTATGGCCGAAATTCAGAAGCGCACGCTGTCCCGTCCGATCACGCTCGTCTTTCGCGACGATTCGGGATTTGATCTGGATATTGCGTTTGATCAGCCGTTGTAGGGCAGGCGCTTCGCCTGCCTTCCATGATCGCAGCATCCGGAGCATTTTTGCATCAGCGATCACGGCGTGCTTGATGATCTCCGCGAATCCTTGATTGAATTGACGGCGCGGCAGTGTTTTCAAAACGTCGAGATCATCAATCACGAGCGAGGGCTGATGAAAGGCGCCGATCAAATTCTTCCCATCGCGCGTGTCTACTCCGGTTTTTCCGCCGATCGAACTGTCCACCATTGCCAGCAGAGTGGTTGGAATTTGGACATGCGGAATGCCGCGGTGATAAATCGCCGCCACGAATCCAGAAATGTCGCCAATCATTCCGCCGCCAAGACCCACGACAAACGATCGACGATCAAGTCCCGCTGCGATCATCTGGTCGCAGATCACGCCGACTTGCTGCAGTGTCTTCGATTTCTCGCCCGCCGGGATTGTGATCAGTGTCGATCGAAATCCAGCTGATATTAAACTTTTTGTGACGCGCTCGTAGAACAGCGGGGCAACATTGCTGTCTGAAATGATTGCGCAGTTTCCGCAAGGCAAATACTTGCGCGCGTATTCGCCAAACTGATCGAAGAGATCGGTGCCGACAAGCACCGGAGAGCGATGTGCAGCGTCACGAATTTGCACAACGCTATACGTCAAACACCCTATGGAGACCAACGATACGGCCCGTCCGGGTCACCTCCTGGGTCTGAAGTGTGAGTAAACGCTGGACCCGTTCCGCTCCAGAGCATCGCCTCGACGTGCCAGTCGGCGCAGAGCGCGTTAATCTTGGTGCGGCTTTTGTGTGTGCCGCCTGTGGCCGGCCCACCGGGGCTGTTCGTCGCCGTAACTGTTATGGGCGGACTGGCAGCTAAGAGCGCTTGGCTCGTTGTGTTGGCCGTGCCTTGGAACGTCACCGTTGCCCCTGATGCCTGAGCCGGCGCGAACACTATGAACGCGGTTGGCTTCGAAATCCTATCCGCAGACATGCCGACGACCCCTGCGGTGCCATTGATTCCGTAGCTGATTGCAGAGGTCGCACTGGGCGCCGAAGAAGTTCTTTTGTCGAACGGAGATACGAAAATCTTCCACGACGAGAGGTATTTGGAAGCAGCGGGATTATCCGCATTGTACAATTGCGACATCCACGAGCCGGTGGTCGAGAACAGTACACCGTTGTTGTCGTTCATGTACATCTGTGTGGCGGCTCCGATCTGCCGCAGGTTGCTCAAGTCTTTTGTCGCTTTTGCGCTCTCAAGAGCACTATTAAGGGATGGAATGAGAATCGCGGCGAGTATGGCAATGATCGCCATTACAACCAGTACCTCGATCAGGGTGAAGGCGCGCTCAACAGGGGGAGGGGAACTTTTAGTCATGGGGTTTTGGTCAGTGGCGCATGATATTGCGCTTGGGCCCGAAGCGAAAGGGAAAAGAGGCGCAAAAGCGAGATTGCTTGACAAGGGATTTTGCATTCGGTGTATGTAGATCATGCCCGATCAAGAGCCTACTCCAGCTCCGCCTCCACCAGGTCCGAGCCCCGAACTTGGGCCAAAATCAACATCAACCGGTTTACCATCGAACGTGGCTGCGGCCCTCGCCTGCATTCCATTAATTGGCGGCATCATTTTCTATGTTCTTGAAAAGCACGACCGCTTTGTGCGTTTCTACGCGATGCAGTCGATCATTTTTGGCGGCGCGTGGCTCTTATTTAACATCGTCTCGAGAATCCTGTTCTTAATCCTATGGTCGATTCCGGCGATTGGCGGAATTCTCGTGTTTTTTTGGGGAATCATCCAGGCGCTCGTTCACATAGCGTTTCTGGTTGTTTGGATTGTCGCCACCGTGAAAGCGTTCACGGGCGTGCGCTGGGACATTCCGTACATCGGGCCGGTGGCGCGGAGGCAAGAAGGTACTGTGTGAGCTAATCAAGGAGCGATGGTCCGCCACAGGACGGATTCGCCGTGGCGAACTTGGGAAGGCATCACTCCTTGTCTCCCAGTAATTTCACGACTATTTCGGTGAGAATCAGCTCGTGATCTAGCTGCGTGGTCACGAGTTTTACGTTTGCGTCGAGGCAGGCGCGCATCGCCTCAATTAATTCATCGCCATCGAACTGATTCGCGTGTTGCGCAGCGATGCCCAGACCGTAGGCGTTGATTGAACCATCTTTCTTGCGAGGTAAATGCTCCGTCGCTTTTGCGGGTAGCCGATTCATGGCAGCAATGAATTGAAACGGCGAATGCGGATGCCGAATGTCATGCTGCTCCATCAGATCTTTTGCGAGCAACAAATTGCGGATCGTCGGGACGATTGCGGCCAGCAAGATACCCACGGCACTTTCCCCTTGTTCCAGCAAACGTCGCACGAGCGTCAGCGCCAGTTCCAGATCCCGGACGCTCAATGCGTTACTCAGTTCGAAAATTACGCCAGCACGTGATAGCGGGACCAACTCACGAACAAGCTCGACACTGATTCGTGGCACAGCCATCTTGGCTGTGGGGCCGGTGGGCATCTTGCCTTCCCCCTTGAATTCAGCAGGCGAGACGCCTGCTGGCCCCACAGGCTGGAAGCCTGTGCTACAATAAACATCAATTTTTTCCAGCTCGTTATCGATTTGTCGCGTATCGCCTCCGGTCAGCAAAACGAACAGTTCAAGCGCCGCCTCATCGAATTCCAATTTTCGCTTTTTTGCGCGGCCCAGAACGATTTCAGTTGCCTCTTCTTCCCACCCGGTCCGGGTCGAATCGAGCCGGTCGAATACTTGGAGTTCCGCGCGTTTCGTCAGCGTCTTGTAAAAGGAACGCCGCTTGTCGACTTCTGCGGCGCTAATTAAAAGCGTTACTCCGGTGCCAACACCGCTGTCAATCAGCGCAGACAATTCTTCGAGCGCGGATTGCACCCCGGTCGAGCGCCCCTTTGCGTCGTCCCCGAGGAAGTTCGCGTTTTTCAGCCAAACCACTTTTGTGCTGCCGAAGAAAGGCAGCGTTTGCAACGCCTCGATCGCCGATCGAATTCGCGCGGCGGCTTGATCGGCGTTATCTGCGACGCCATCGACTACTTCCAGGCCGAAATCGCCAGCGTCGTCGGGCACCAGTTTCTGCGCCACCTCCGCGGCCACGTGTTTTACTTCAGCCTCATCCGAGCCGACGACCGCGTATATGTTTGCGGTTTCCGATTTGGTTTTCGTCTTCGGCATCGGCGATTTCATTGCATGCGCGGCGAGAATCGACAAGACGTTAGCGCGGCGATGTCGCTACACGCGGGAGCGACGGCGTCCGGCGTTGCGTGAGTATCTTATGGGTCCGCGCTTCGGTTCAATTTTCGCCAGCCCGGAGCCACTTTTTACTTCCATAATCTGGTCGCGCAACAGCGCGGCCCGCTCGAATTCGAGATTTGCCGAAGCCTCCTGCATTTCCTGCTCCAATTCGCGCAGCAGTTCGGTCACATTAAAATCGCCGCCGACCTCCTGAATGACGGAGGCGGCGATTTCTCGTCCGCGAAGAATTGTGTGCAGGCTTTCCTGTACGGCCCGCCGAACCGTCTGCGGCGTGATGCCGTGTGTTTCGTTGTACTCCATCTGCTTGGCGCGCCGGTATTCGGAAATCGAAATGAGTGCTTCCATGCTTTGCGTAATCGTGTCGGCGAAGAGCACCACTTCGCCGTTGATGTGGCGCGCCGCGCGGCCGGCTGTTTGGATAAGCGAAGTCTGACTGCGCAAAAATCCTTCCTTGTCCGCGTCCAAAATGCACACCAGCGAAACCTCAGGTAGATCGAGCCCTTCGCGAAGCAGATTGATGCCGACGAGAATGTCGAAATCTGCCGCGCGCAATCCGCGCAAAATTTCCACGCGTTCTATCGCGTCGATATCGCTATGCAGGTAGCGCACCTTCAACCCCACATCGCGCAGATAGTCAGCCAGATCTTCCGCGGTTCGCTTGGTCAGCGTTGTCACCAAAATCCGCTCGCGTTTTTCCACGCGCTGGCGGCAAAGCTCCATTGTCTCGTCGATCTGATTCTTAAGCGGCTTTATCGTGATTTTCGGATCGAGAAGTCCGGTAGGCCGAATGATCTGCTCGACCACGAGCGGCGCGCCGGGCGTGTGGGTATCAAATTTTTCGGGCGGGTCATCGGTGGCTGATATACGCGCTGTGGCTTGCAGTGGCACTTTCTGAGCGCCGGTCCGGCGAGGTCGGCGATCGGAGACCGCCGCTACAGGTTCGCCTGGCAGTACGAACGGAATTAATTCTGCCTCTCCGATCCTCTGTCGCTTGTGCGGAATGTATCCTTTGTTGCCGACGACGCTGTTATGAATCTCAAATTCTGCCGGTGTCGCGCTCACATAAATCGTCTGGTCCGTCAACTTCATGAATTCATCAAAATTGAGCGGGCGATTGTCGAGTGCGCTCGGCAGACGAAACCCGTAATTTACGAGCACAGTTTTGCGTGACCGGTCGCCTTCGTACATCCCGCCGATCTGTGGGATCGTGGCGTGCGATTCGTCGATGACGGTGAGAAAATCGTCCGGAAAAAAATCGATAATCGTGTAAGGCCTCGAGCCGGGAGGTCGCCCGGACAAATGACGTGAATAGTTTTCAATCCCGTTGCAGAAACCCATTTCCTGCAACATCTCCAAATCGTATTCGGTGCGCATTCGCAGCCGTTGCGCTTCGAGCAGTTTGTTTTGGGATTCAAGTTCAATGATGCGTTGCTCAAGCTCTTCGCGGATGGTGCGCAGCGCACGATTCAACTTGTCCGCAGGCGTCACGAACTGTTTGGCTGGAAAAAATGTGATGAAGTTTAGCGATTCGTGTGTGTGACCGGTCAGCGGGTCGAATCGCCGGATCGCATCAATCTCGTCACCGAAAAACTCGAGGCGGATTCCTTCTTCGTCGGCTGTTGCGGGATAAACCTCAACCACGTCGCCGCGCACACGGAACCTGCCGCGCGCGAAATTCACGTCGTTGCGCTCGTACAACATATCGATTAGACGACCGAGCACCGCTTCGCGACTGATGTGCTGTCCGTATTTCACGGTGAGCAACATCTGTGCATAATCTTCGGGCGACGTGACTCCGTAGATGCACGACACGCTTGCCACCACGATTACGTCGCGTCGTGAAAGCAGCGCGCTCGCAGTTGACAGGCGCAACCGCTCAATCTCTTCGTTGATAGAGGAATCCTTCTCGATGTAGGTGTCGGAGCGCGGGATGTAAGCTTCTGGCTGATAATAATCGAAATAGCTGACGAAATATTCAACCGCGTTGCGCGGGAAGAATTGTTTGAACTCCGAGTAAAGTTGCGCGGCCAGCGTCTTGTTGTGCGATATGACCAGCGTCGGCCTATTCAGTTCTTGAATGACATTGGCGACGGTGAATGTCTTGCCTGAACCGGTCACGCCGAGGAGCGTTTGATGGCGGTTCCCCGCCTCGACAGACTTCAACAGCTTCCCGATAGCCTGCCCCTGATCGCCGCGAGGGTTGAAGTTCGATTCAAGCTGAAATGGCATCCGCTAATTTTAGCACAACATCGACAGCAGCGTCGGACCTGGCTTTGTTGGCGGGCGTTCGCGGAAATAGGATTTCAGAAATCGCAAACATCGCGGAAGATTGGTTGTTCAAACTATGCCCTCTCAATCTGGAACGTCAGTTCGATTACAGATTGGCCACGTTCTCTTTATGGATCTGGTCGGTTATTCGAAGCTGCTTCTCGATGAGCAGCGTCAATACCATGAGCAGCTGACTGAAATTGTCCGTGCTGCCGAGCAGGTCCGCAGTGCCAAAGAAGCCGGGAACCTGATTCGACTCCCCGTCGGCGATGGGATGGCGCTCGTTTTCTTTGATAGTCCAGAAGCGCCCGTGCGATGCGCGATCGAGATCAGTAAAAAGTTGAAAGAGTATCCGCAATTGAAGCTGCGCATGGGCATTCACAGCGGACCGGTCAATGAAGTTCGTGACGTAAACGATTCGGCAAACGTCGCCGGAGCTGGGATCAACCTTGCCCAGCGAGTCATGGATTGCGGAGACGAGAGACACATTCTTTTGTCCAAAAGGGTCGCGGAAGATTTAGGCCACTCGAGAGAGTGGGGTCCGTATTTGCATGACTTGGGGGAATGCACCGTAAAGCACGGCGTTCCTGTCTTCCTCGTGAATTTCTACGGGGACGGCGTTGGGAATCCTGAATTGCCAAAAATGATTCAGCAATCGCACTCGGAACGAGCGGCCAAAGCTGCGGCAGGCCGCACTGCGAGGAAGTTTCGGGGTATATACTTGGCAATCGCCGCCACCATCCTTTTGCTCGCTGCCACCGCGCTGAGCACGTGGTTGTATTCCCGACAGAAGTCAGTCGCGGCGCTTCCCGAGGAAAAAAGCATCGCAGTGTTGCCGTTCGGGAATTTCAGTCCGGAAAAAGACAATGCATTTTTTGCAGACGGCATCCAGGACGACATCCTGACGACTCTGGCAAAAATCAAAGATCTTAGAGTCATCAGTCGTTCCTCAGTGATGGCTTTTCGTGATGCCGGCGCTCAAAATGTCTGCCACATCGGGCGGAAACTTGGCGTGGCGAACGTTCTCGAAGGCAGTGTCCGCAAAGAAGGCGGTCGCGTAGTAGTGAATGTGCAGTTGATCGATACGCGAAACAACCGCCAGATTTGGGCAACGCGTTACGATCGCACTTTGGTTGATTCGCTTGGGTTGCAGGGAGAATTGGCCACTGAAATCGCGGATCACCTTCGGGCAACGCTCAGCGACGACGAAAAAGCGCTGGCTTCGGCTAAACCGACGCAAAACGCCGATGCGTACGTTTTCTATCTGCGCGCGAACCAGATTTCCCGCAATCCCGATACGCTGCTGGCGGATTACAAAGCCGCCGAGCAGCTTTACATGCAGGCAATCGAACTCGACCCGAATTTCGCGCTCGCTCACGCGCGACTTGCATCTGTTTGTGCTGAAGTCTTCCGCTATTATGAACCGACCGACAGTTGGAGAACAAAAGCCCGCTCCGAAGCGGAAGCGGCGCTTCGACTGCAGCCGAATCTTGCGGAAGGTCACTTCGCACTCGGCCAGTGTATTTACTGGATGGACCAAGACTACGACAGGGCTCTGGAGCAATTCGAAATGGCGGCTCGTTTATCGCCAAGCAATGCGGATACACGCCGGCTGATTGCGGCGATTGAGCGCCGGCAGGGCAAATGGCAGCAGGCGCTCGAAGCCTACGGACAGGTTGCGAAGCTCGATCCGCAAAATCCGAGCACTGCTCGCGAACTTATGTATACGAACACGTCAATGCGGCGATGGCCGGAAGCGGCGCATTGGGCCGAGCAAATGCGCGCCCTGGCTCCGACATCGCTCGTCGCCAAAATCCAAAGCGGCTACGTCAATTTCGAATGGAAAGGAGACACCCATCTGCTGAAGTCGATGTTGGAGGATATTCGAGCCGATGTTGATCCGGACGGCAGTGTCACCGCAGCCCGATGGGACGTGGCAATGTTGGAACGCGATTTTTCGGCGGCCAAAAAGGTTCTGGAAACATCGTCAGCCAACGAAATTTCTTACAGTCTAGCCGGGTTGACCCCGAAAAGCTTCTTGGAAGGCTGCACGTATGTTGCGCAGGGGGATAATGTGAGTGCTCAAAAGGCGTTCGAAATAGCAAGACCAGCTTTTGAAGCAGCGGTGAAAGAAGCACCGGAAAGCGCCGAGCGGCACGCGAGCCTTGGTTGGATTTACGCGTTGATGGGCCGGAAGAGCGATGCTATCGCAGAAGGACAACGCGCAGTTGAGCTGAAACCCGAATCGAAAGATGCGATCGACGGTTCACTATTGAGCGGGTACCTCGCGCTGATCTACGCGCGGGTCGGAGAAAATGATTTGGCTATTCCGTTGATCGAACGCCTTCTCAAAATATCAGGCCCCGTCGATAGCGCTAACTACGCCATCACGGTCAATGACCTGAAATATCGTTGGGAATGGGACCCTATTCGGGACGATCCGCGCTTTAAGCAATTGATCGCAGAAACCAGCCGTTGAAGCTGAAAAACTCGCGCGCTTGTCGCGGTTAAAAAATTGGATTCAGGTTATCACGGCGGATCCACTGACCAATGAACGCGGAAACATTTTTTGCTGAGCTAAAGCGAAGAAAAGTGTACAGCGTCGCAATCGCGTATGTTGTAGGCGGTTGGGCTCTGGCTCAAGGCATCGCGCAAGTTCTTCCGGTATTCGATATTCCAAATTGGGTGGTTCGACTCCTGGTTGTGCTGATTGTGCTCGGGTTTCCGGTTGCGCTTACGCTTTCATGGTTTTTCGATTTTACTCGATACGGAATCGTGCGCACTCCAGACCGGGCATTGCAAGCCAGGATCGATACCGTCGATCCGTCCATTTCACAGGAAAAATCGATTGCAGTTTTGCCATTTAAAGATCTGAGCGCTGGGCCGGAGCGCGATTATCTTGGCGAAGGCATCGCCGAGGAAATTCTCACGGCACTTTCCAAGGTCGACAATCTGCGGGTGGCGGCACGGCGTTCATCGTTTTGGTTTAAAGATCGGGAAGCAGAATTGAGCGAAGTCGCCAGCAAGCTCAACGTCGAGCATGTGGTCGAAGGTAGCATTCGAAGAGACGGCAACAGGATTCGTGTGACTGCCGAGCTAACCGAGTGCTGCGAGGGATTCACGCTGTGGTCGGAAACTTTCGAGCGCGAATTCCAGGGAATCTTTGCGCTCCAGGACGAGATCACATGCGCTATTGTCGACGCGCTAAAGCTGAAATTAGAGATTGCGCCCGCAACGCCGCGCGCGCGCAGCATGGAAGCTTACGATCTTTACCTTCGAGGCTTGTTCTTGTCGGACAAAAACAGCGAGGAGGCACTGCGAAAAAGTTTGGAATTTTTCGAGAGCGCGCTCGACAAAGATCCGCGATTCGCGCGGGCCTGGACCGGCATTGCGAAGTCGTGGTTGTGGTTGGCCGATGCTTATGTCGAACCGCTCGAAGCTTATTCGAAGGTGCGCGAGGCTGCCGTGAATGCGGTCAGCATCGATAACAGCGAAGCCGAAGCGCATGTTTATTTAGCGGAAACCAAACGGATTCTCGATTGGGACCTCAGCGGCGCCGAAGCGGAATACATCCGCGCGTTCGAAATCGATTCTAATTCGACACCATCGAATTATTTCATTGCTGCATTTTATGCCGCGGTCGGCGACCGCGACAGAGCTCTTACGCATTTGAGCCGCACCGCGAAAATCGATCCTGCGTCCCTGTGGGTCAGCAATTTTGCCTGTGAAATTTACCGGTACTTCGGATTGACCGATGAAGCGATGGCCGCTGGCGAGCGCTCGTTGCAGCTTGATCCGACATTTCTTTACAGTGAACCGCTGCTGGCCGCGCTTTACCGGGAAATGGGACGCTTTGATGACGCGATCGCGTTATATAAAAAGTCGCAAGACCTCAGCGGTCGGGTACCCATTGGTCTTGCGATCACGTACGGCAAAATGAACCGGCGTGAGGAAGCGAGGGAGATTCTGAAGGCCGCTTGCGAAAGTCGCGGGGGTTACACGCCAGGGGATGCGATTGCGCATGTGCACGTAGTGTTAAACGAACACGAGCACGCGATCCGAGAACTGCAGCGTGCGTATCAGGAACATTCATCATCACTGCACTTCATCGGCATCGCTCCCGAATTCGTGCCGCTGCGTTCGGACAAGCGTTTCGTTTCGATGGTCGAGCAAATCGGGCTGGACCCTAAAAAGGTCTTTGCGATAACAGCGGCTTGATTATTGAATGATGACGTCGCGACCGTGGCCGTGTGAGCGGATGTCGTATTTGTTCAAATCCTGCTGTGCCACGTGCATGCCGAAAAGCAAAACCGCGATGAGGCCAAAGTACAGCACTGACATTATCAAACGCTGCGATGCTGTGACTTCGAAATAGCGCTGTTCTTCTTCGGTCCTCTTACGGAAGAGCGAATAAACCCGCGGCAACGACAGAAGAACAATCAACCAGATAACAAAGTTTGGATATTTCCATCCAAACCAAACAAGCAGAGCAAACCCGGGCAACCAGAGCCAGCGGGATAACGCTGTCACGACGCGCCCACCATCTAGCATTCCGACCGGAGTGAGATTAAACAGATTCAGAAAATAGCCGAACCATGCCAGCGCGATGAAAATCGGAGCGGCGAAGAATTCACCCAACGCGTTGCAGACCAATGCACCCAAGCTTCCGAGTAACGGCCCGCCGATACCCACGCACGCTTCCATCCACGCATTGCGCGGCGCTTCCTTGAGCGCGATGAACGCGCCCATGAACGGAATAAAAACAGGCGCGCCGACCTTTAGGCCAAATTTTTTAGCGACAAGCAGATGGCCGCTTTCATGTACGAGTAATAGAAGGACAAAACCGAGCGCAAATTGCCACCCCCATATCTGGGTGTAGACCCAGATCATCAGCAGCATTGTGCCGCCAGACTTCAGCAGGATCGGAAGAAATTTCAGGAGCGGCAAAAGAACGAACTTGAGGTTCGCGAAAAATTTCGCGATCACGACGCCCACCACCGCAATTGGGCCGAGTGCCTTCTTCACCCGACTCGAGGCCGTCTCCTCGGTCGGCGCCTTGTAGTCCTCGGTCCGTTCGGTCTGAACGTTTACGTCTTGCACTTTAGAAATGTGCACGGCGTTTAGGTGAAACGCCAATTTTCAGTGGCAACGTTGTGCCTTCTGACAAGTCTGCGGTAGAACGATTCAGCGAGACGCGCTGGCTGTTTTCGGCTTCTGCTCGGCCGTACGGTAAGACTGCAGCCACGCGCTCCACTTCATGTTTTCTTTCCACATCGTGATGCCGGAATGGCCGTAATGTTGCTCCATTTCGTACTCGTCGTCTTTTATCACCGGACACCAGAATAATCGACCGGCTCTGCGCCAGCCGTCGATAAGGATCCCGTCTTCGAACCGCTGGTTACGCGCAGTTACAACGAGCGCGTTATTCTCGCTTGATGTGTTTGGGTACGCTTCACCCCAGTGGAGCACGAGCGTCTTGGGCTCGAGTTTTATCAATTCCGCCCCAATGTCCTGGGCCCAATGCCCACACCAGCCTCGCTTTCGCAAGCCAACATTGTACAGGAACACCGTAAACTCAGGGTTGAGGACGACACGATATTCTTTTTTGAGTCGGCGCGCGGTCGTATGCGCAGTGTAAGACAATGCCTGGGCTTCGGCTGGATCGACATCCGACGAAAGTCCTGTGAGCGCTTTGGCCAGGTCTTTGATTGATCTCTCATCACCGGCATGCGCCAGGGTGACCACAAGCAGGAATGCGAAAACGAAAAACAGCGTGCGCTTTGTCATTTATCTCCTCAAGCCTCTGCATTTCGCACTCCGGTCTCCACAGCGCAATAGGAAACACCGAGAATTATTCCGCCCGTGACGAACCTATTGCGCCGCCGAGTTTGCGAGGATCCTCAGGGTGTAGCTGCTCCGGCAGCTCCTGCGCATCTGGGCGTTCGCCGCGGCGAACACCCCTCCAAACGAACCCCTAGTCCTTGTGGCGAATTGAGCCGGCGCCAGTAATCTGTTTCTTGATCGTCGGCGGGTTACCGGAGTAGGTCACTTTGCCTGCACCGGTGATTACTACCTTCAGCGTATCGGTGACCGCAACCTCCGCGTCGCCAGCGCCGGTGGTGGAGATTTCGGCACTTTTAGCTTGAAGTCCATCGGCGGCTAACTGGCTCGCGCCGGTCATGTCGACGAAGAGTCGGTCGACGTTGCCATCAAGCGAGATCTGTGACGCGCCTTTCGATTCCACAGCAAAGCTTGGCCCGCTCAACTGCTTTACGGTTAGCTTAACGGCGCCTCGGATCCTGCCACCTGTCCGTGTCGGACTTGAGATGACAACTTTGATTCCGTGGGTAGGCCAAACGTGCTCCCGCGTGCGCAGATGCAGTGTATCGTCCGACACATTATTCTCAATGTAAGGCAGCAGATTTTGGTCCGTCGTAAGTCGAAGAGCGGGCGGTCCGTTTTGCCACTCAATTTCAAAGGCGCCGCCAGCGTCGAGATTGGCGAAAGCGGCGATTGGTCGTTCCTCAGTTTTGATCTGGCCATTACCCCGGATGCCGGGCAAATGGCATCCGACAACCAAAACGACGCACCCAGAAAGGAAAACGATCAGGATCTTTCTCATGTAAAATATGTCTTCGCTGTTATGATGCGGCGACGTTGGATTTTGGATTCAACAAAGACGGGTCGCAGGTTATCTTTTGATGTGGACGCGCTGACGCGATTGTCTGCGTCACGTTTACTGCACGATCTTCATCTTTACCGCGTCGACGAGGACACCGTCGACATAAAATTCCACACGGTAATCGCCCGGCATCCATCCCTCTTCCGGCCTCCCGAGTGTGAATGCGCCGCGTGTAGTCGGGGTTGCGGCGACAGCAGTGGCCTCGTCCACTTTGTAATCCTGGGGAAAATCTTCGCCGAGGTTTTCCGCGATCCACACAGCCTTGACGTTTGCGCCTTGCCGCAAACGCTGGCCCTGCCAGCGCGCGTAAATTTCCGGCGTGTTCGACGAGAATGTCGTCGTCGACTTCCCGAAGCGATCTTTCGCCAGACTAACCGCGAGCCGTTTCGGAGCGGCGTCTGATTTCACTTCGGGGCGCTCAACAATTTTGGGCGCTTCCGCCAATTCAAGCGAAATGCGCTGGAGCAAATCGCCTTGGGCGCCCTGCATTGTCGTAACGTCTTTCACAATTCCAATGCCCGGCACAAACCAGCGATCGATTAACATCCGGTTCGGGATCGTTTGCTCGCCGTGAATTCGGAAGGCTTGAAATTTTCCCGCGGGCACATCGATTTCTTCTTCGCCCAGGACGTCATAATGCTGTTGCACTTTCAGGTCGCCAGCCTGTCCATCGAAGTCCCAGGCGGCGCCCTTTTTGAGTGGAGCGGCGATCATCGTCTGCGGCGGACTAAACTTAACGAACTCGCCGTCGAGATTCACTCGGGCCCAGCAAGTGATTCCGTGTTCGTCCACCGTGAGCAGATCGGTGTTGGTGATCGTGCCCCCCCGGTGCATTTCAAACTTAAGAAGATCTTTCCCATCAACGTCCTCAGTTCCCTCGAGGCGGTACAAAACTGGCAGACGGATCTTGCCGTCGGCATCTGGTTTTAGGTTCGAAAGATTCAATCCCTTTCCGATTTCTTCGGTCATGTTGTAGCGCCAGCTTGTACCGGGTGCGGTCGGAATAACGGGAGCAGCGAAAACGGAACTGAGGCTGAAACACCAAACGGCGACACAAAGATTTCTCACGATGTTAATTCGCATGCTTACCAGCTGCGCTCAAGGACCAGTGGTCGATCGCCGGGAGCGCAAACAATGTTTGGCTAGTAAGCATGCCGCGAGCAAGCGGGATAGGAATCGGAATAGACAGGCTTACGATGCTGCTGCGGCGCCGAATCCCATCCGCGACGTGATTTTCTTTCCCTGTTAAGACCGAAAAAGTGGAGCTGCGGGTTGGCGCCTCGCGTCCGTAGCAGAAGCATATATAGAATTTGCTTGACTTACGTCGCCTGTCTTAGGTAGAAACATCAGTCATGAAAAAATCAATCGTTTCAAGTTCCCCAAAATTATTAATGTTGGTGGGATTCGTTTTGTTAACGCTGGCCTTTTTCTTGGCTGCTCCAAGAGCTCCTGCCTCCGACTCGCCTCGTATTACATACCTCAAAAACGCCCTGGGAGAGTTGCCGGAGACCTCGCTCCCTTTTGGTAACACCAAAGATGGAGCTGGCGCGTTGCAAAATCTCACCACCGGAGTGTGGAACTCCGCGTTTGGAGACCGAGCGCTCAACCATAACACGATAGGCGGCGCAAACAACGCCGTCGGTGTGCAGGCCCTTTTTAATAATACAGACGGCACACACAATGTGGCTGATGGAGTCAAGGCTCTTTTTGGCAACACGTCAGGCATTGGCAACGTGGGATCCGGTTTTGGCGCGCTGTATCACAACGTCAATGGCTTTGCTAATACCGCATTCGGCTCTTTAGCGGGCGTGAATACTACCGGCGAGATCAATGTTACGCTGGGTGGCGGAGCGGGAATCAATATTACCACCGGCAGCGACAACATCGCGTTGGGCACGCTGGCGGGCAGTAATGTCACCACTGGTGATAACAACATTGACATCGGGAACGACGGAGTCGGCGGCGATTCGAATACTATCCGCATAGGGGACCTGGCGGTTCATAACTCGGCATTTTTGGCCGGAATCATTCCAATGACGCCCGCGGCGCCGAATCAAGCGGTGCTCGTGGATCCTGGCACAGGTCAACTGGGCAGGGCCGACGTCGGTAGCTTCCCTCCCGGGCCGCAAGGTCCTACTGGTCCTACTGGACCCACCGGACCGGCAAACGGTCCTACTGGTCCTACTGGTCCGACCGGTCCCATCGGACCTCCAGGCCCGATGGGAGCAACAGGCCCGATCGGACCCACTGGACCTCCAGGCCCGATGGGAGCAACAGGCCCGATCGGACCCACTGGACCCCCGGGGCCGAGTGGCTCAACAGGCGCAACCGGACCCACAGGGTCGACGGGCGCAACTGGCTCAACAGGAGCAACCGGGCCCACAGGAGCGACAGGGTCTGCCGGTGGGTTGGCGGCGGTTTTGTTCGACTACAACAGCGGCACTGTTACCATTATTGTTGGCGGTGCCGTGCCATTCAGTCAGGCACCGCTTATTGTCGGGACGGCGATTAGCAAGACTAACAACACCACGTTTACAGTGAATGCGAACGGCACTTACAGGATAACCTACACGTTGCGAACGGCGCTCGTATCGCTGTTGGCCAACGTGCAAGTCCACGTCAATGGTGTCGGAGTAGGGCCGACGGCGGCGCTGATCGTTGTGGGCACTAGTATAAGCGACCAGGTGACGTTTTCGGCCAATGCTGGCGATACGCTGCAGTTGGTCGTCGGTGGTCTTGCCCTTAGCCTGGGGACTGGTGATAACGCGACCATCAACATCGACAAAGTACAGTAAGCCACACCTGGCGTACGTCTTCGATTCTCGGTCGGATGCCTGCAACATGGCATCCGACCGAGCGATCGCGTCTTAGAGCATCGCTGTCGAAGCGATGGGCGCGTGTCCGATCCTCGCTCCGGTCGCCACCAAACGTATCGTAAACGCCGTCAATCGCCCAACTGCAGAATTGTGTCCCGCGCTTGGGTTTTGCTTGTCGTGGCAGGCGTGCCGCCTTTAAATCTACCAACCGCAGCCGACATGGCTGCCGCTACAACAGCGAGATTGCGTCCAGGCGGTCTGTTGCGGCAGACTGGTTCGATGTCTGAAGCGAAGGCTAACGTGGCGCGCGAGAAATTCCTTGCGGGTTTGGGCAGTGCGCTGTTACTGATCACCCTGCTAGCGGCCTACGCCAACCATTTTCACAATAGCTTCCACTTCGACGACGCGCACACGATCGTAAACAACGCGTCCATCCGCGAGCTGCGGAACATTCCGCTCTTCTTCCGCGATGCGACAACCTTCAGTTCGCTACCGAGTAATCAATCCTATCGCCCGCTCGTCTCGACGCTGCTCGCGATTGATTACCGCCTCGGCGGACTACAACTATTCTGGTTTCATGCGTCGATCTTCGCGCTCTTCGTCGCGCTCACGGTGTTGCTCGCGTTCGTCATCAATCGCCTGCTTGATGACGAGACAATTTCATCTCGCAACCGCTGGATCGCGCTTGGCGCGGCGGCTTGGTACGGACTGCACCCGGCAAACGCGGACACGGTTAATTACATGATCGCATCGTCGGAAGTAATCTCGACGCTCGGAGTCATCACATCCTTCGCGGTTTACTTCGCCTTCCCGCGCCTGCGCCGATCACGTCTCTACATCGTGCCGGCAGCGATTGCGATCCTGGCTAAACCAACCGCAGCGATCTTCGCTGTATTGTTCGCGATCTACCGTTTGCTCTTCCGGGACGCAACAATCATAGGCCGCACTAGCGGGCGCCGCGCGCTCGCTTATTTCACAGAGATCGTCCCGTCGTTCCTGATCTGTGGCGCGATCCTTCTTTTCGTACAGCACATGACCCCGAGCACGTGGGTGGCCGGCGCAGCGAACGCCCGCAATTACATGATCACTCAGCCATACGTGATCTTTCAATACTTTAAGACCTTCTTTTGGCCGACAGGACTCTCGGCCGATTACGACCTCAATCCCTTTACATCAACTGATGACCCGCACTTCTGGGCGGGCTTCGCGTTCAGCGTCTTTTTCATTGCCATCGCTATCGGGATGTCCGTTTTTAGAAAGACGCGCATGATCGGTTTCGGGTTCTTCTGGTTTTTGATCGCATTGATGACGACGTCGCTGCTGCCGCTAGCCGAAGTGATGAACGATCACCGCACATTTCTTCCCTACATCGGGCTCGTGATCGGGTTGGCCGGCGCAGTATCTCTCCTGGTCAATCGCCCTGTAAGATTCGGTATGTCCGCGAAAATCGCGGTGACATGCGCGGTCGCTCTGCTCCTGTGCGCAAACGCCTATGGTACGTTCCAAAGAAACAAGGTTTGGAAAACCGAGGAAACGCTTTGGCACGACGTCGTGTTAAAGAGCCCGCGCAATGGACGCGGTTTGATGAACTATGGCAATACGCTGATGGCGAGAGGGGATTACGCCGGAGCGCTCGATTATTATCATCGCGCCCAACAGTTCACACCGCAGTATTCCGTGCTGTTGATCAATCTCGGGATTGCGGAAGATGCGACGAACCAAAGCGCGGCAGCCGAGCAACATTTCAAGGATGCATTGCGACTCGCACCGGCGAGCCCTGACAGCTACAGCTACTATGCGCGCTACTTGCTCTCGCACTCACGCGCGGATGAGGCACGCGCGTTGTTGCAAGGCGCACTGGAGTTGAGCCCAACAGATATGACTGCGCGCGATCTCTTCGCGCGAGCGAATACCCCGGCAACCAATCAACCAACGACGCAGACTCCAGAGTTTTACCTCGGTCTCAGCCTTCAGCTTTATCGCGAAGGGCGTTACGCCGAATCGATCGCCGCGAGCCGAGCAGCACTCGCACTGCGGCCGAGTTACGCGGAAGCTTGGAACAACATTGGCGCCGCTTACAACAAGCTCGGTCGTTACGACAAAGCGGGCGATGCTTGTGAGGAGGCGCTTCGTCTCAAACCCGACTTCCAACTGGCGCGAAGTAATTTGCAATACGCCCGCGAAATGGCCAAGTCGTCGGCCAAATAGCGTCGGACTCTGTCTTGCCAGATGGCTGATTGCTTTGCTTTAGAGCAGATGGCCGCCTACGTCGAAAGTTGCTAGTTTCGTGTTCCCAGGAAAAGAATCACGCAATCGACTACGGGCAGAATTCACCGACTGATCGCCTCTTAGAGCATCGCGGGGAAAGCGACCTATTTTTCCAGGACTGAATAGGTCATTAGTCGTCGTCAATCGTTGCGATGCCAACGCTTAACAATCAGAATGCCGCGCGCTGACTGCCTTTAGTTACTTTGGTCAGCGCTCCAGGTCGAATGTGACTTCTGCGTTGAGGCGATAGTTTGTGATTTCTCCGCTGTCCACTTCCGCGGCGAATTCCTTGATGGAGATGGAGCGAATATTCCGCGGCATTTTCGCCACCTCATTGGTGCCACCGCGAGCAGCGCCTTCCCAGCCCGCGGACGGTTATGCAAGAATTTCAATAACTCTAGCGAGTTCTTTCTCGTATGCCGTTGCATTGCGCCTGAGCAAACCTCTGCTGAATCATCACTCCAGATATCAAAGCCGCGCTTGCTACCCTTGCGTATTGAAGCGATGAAAAGAAGGTTCAAGAGATGATGAAAGCTTTTGAGATTGCCGGCGTCCCGCGCGACGAGGTCAACAGATTCGTCAGGGGTCTTCATTCCGATCCCTTCAGCGTGTTGGGTCCGCATGCGGTCGGTGACGACTTGGAGATCCGAGTGTTTCGGCCAGACGTGCGCGACGTCGATATCGTTCTAGATCAGGCACCGGCGAAGCCAATCGCTGCGGAACGGATCGATGAGGAAGGCTTCTTTTGCGCCACCGTTCCCGGCGTGGGGCGCGACGTTCCATACCATCTCCGGATCGTAAAACTGGACGGCTCAGAAGAGCTCATGCGGGATGCGTATCAGTACGGTCCGATCATGGGCGACGTCGATCTGCATCTGTTCAGTGAAGGTCAACACTGGAAAGTTTATGAAAAATTTGGTGCGCATTTGCGGACGATTGGCGATGCGGCTGGCGTTTATTTCGCTGTTTGGGCCCCGAACGCGGAACGGGTAAGCGTGGTTGGCGACTTCAACGATTGGGATGGCCGCGTCAATCCGATGCGGAAATTGTTGACCGCAGGCGTATGGGAACTTTTTTTGCCGAGCATCAAGCAAGGCACGCACTACAAGTTTGAAATCCGCACCCAGACCGGCGCGGTGCTGTTAAAGAGCGATCCGTTCGCCTTTTTTAATCAGCACGGCAAATCCACGGCATCGCTGGTGTACGATTTGGAACGTTATACCTGGAGCGATGCTGATTGGATGGACGCGCGGCAGAAAAAGAACTGGCCGCAGAGTCCGATCAGCATTTACGAGGTGCACGTCGGCTCGTGGCGTCGGAAAGAGGGAAATCTTCAGCTCACTTATCTCGAACTGGCAGACACGTTGCTGCCTTACGTGCTCGACTTGGGCTACACGCATATCGAACTCTTGCCTGTTGCTGAGCATCCGTTCGAAGGCTCGTGGGGTTACCAGGTCACAAATTATTACGCGCCTACGAGCCGGTTCGGTCCGCCCGACGATTTCCGTCATTTCATCGACAAATGTCATCAGTCCGGAATCGGCGTAATCATGGACTGGGTGCCGGCGCATTTTCCGAAGGACGCACATGCGCTCGCCGAATTCGACGGCACCCACCTTTATGAGCACAAGGACCCGCGGCAGGGCGAGCAGCAGGATTGGGGCACGCTCATTTTCAATTATGGCCGAAACGAGGTGCGCAATTTTCTGATCGGAAACGCGCTCTTCTGGCTGGACAAATATCACATCGACGGTCTGCGTGTGGACGCAGTCGCGTCGATGCTTTACCTCGATTACTCGCGTGAGCCCGGGCAATGGATCCCGAATGTTTACGGCGGACGCGAAAACCTCGACGCCATCTATTTTCTGAAGCGCTTCAACGAAGTCTGTTACGAGCGTTTTCCTGGAATCATCACCATTGCAGAGGAATCAACGGCGTGGCCAGGAGTGACGCGGCCAACCTATCTCGGAGGGCTTGGCTTCGGGTTCAAATGGAACATGGGATGGATGCACGATTTCCTGAACTACATGAGCATCGATCCGATTTACCGGCGGTTTCACCACGGCAATATCACGTTCTCGTTGCTCTACGCGTTCCACGAAAATTTTATTCTCGTACTTAGTCACGATGAAATCGTGTACGGCAAGCGCTCGCTCTTATCCAAAATGCCGGGCGACGAGTGGCAGAAGTTCGCCAATCTTCGGATGTTTCTGGCGTGGATGTACGGGCACCCTGGAAAAAAGTTGGTGTTCATGGGCGGCGAATTCGGCCAATCCAACGAGTGGAACCACGACACCCAGCTCGACTGGGAACTGCTGAAGTTGCCGCGCCACGACGGACTTCGCCGGCTGGTTCAACATTTGAATTACACTTACAAAAACGAGCCCGCGCTCTGGCAACGGGATGACACTTACGACGGGTTCGACTGGATCGATTTTCACGACGCCGATAACAGCGTGGTATCGTTTCTGAGAAAATCTCGAGACGGCGAGATTGTCGTGTTTATCGTAAATGCCACGCCCGTGGTTCGCTACAACTATCGGTTAGGCGTGCCAGAATCCGGATTTTACTGGGAGGTCATCAACACCGATGCCGAAACCTACGGCGGCAGCAACGTGGGAAATTTAGGTGGCGTTCAGAGCGACGCCCGCGAGTGGATGGGCCGAGAACACTCGATCCTTATTCATCTGCCACCTTTGGCGACTGTGGCCCTCAAGCTGGAAAAGTGATTCGTTAGGCCAAATAAAAATTGCGGCGGCGTCGCCGGAGTCACGGCAGAGGAAAAAGCGTCACGCTTTCATCACGCCATCTTCCAAGCGCTACCGATGTCGGCGCTTGCTCGGAATCTGACACTTCTTGCGACACGGGGGGCAAATCCCCGGGGACTTCAGCTTAAAGCAGTCTCCACGCGGCCCGAATATCGAGCCGCGCAGAGACTCTCCTCCAAAAGTGGGCTCGTTCTCCTCGGGCCTAATTTGCCGGATATGGGCCAGGTCCCGGAGTGAAGTCGAAGAATCCTGAGACGGCGCCGCGGTTGGAGATTCAGATCCTGCCCTGACCGGGCCGGGACGAATTGGAGTCACCCTGATCACGCCTGTGATTCCTGTGTTTCTTGTTTTTGACTCAGTGCGGGCAACAGACGCGCACACAATCAACAACAACAAACTTACGGCCACTACATGGCGCCACATTTTACTGCATCTAGTCTCCCGCGAGTCACTCTTTTAGCCAAAATATTTCTTAATCCTTCGTATTCGTGATTGCGGTAAACCACTGTCGTCCGCGTCGCAGTCATGCGATTTTTGCGCAGACGGCCCTGCGCTGCGAACGTATCCGCACTTGTTTGCCCTGCGAATTGAAGCGAAAGAAACCAGCGCGTCGGAAGGAGGAGGACTTTCACCACAACGTTTATGTCGTGCTGCTGAGGGACGCTGTGACAAAGCATCCTTCTATTCTGCGACTCAATCCCAAACGCGATCGGCTGAAGCCGTGCGTGTATGTTGGCATGAAAGGAATTCCGGTGGACCAACGATTCGAAAATCACAGGAACGGTTACAAATCAGCTTGGGTTGTGAGGAAATATGGCGTGCGACTGATGCCTGAGCTTTACGAGCATTTGAACCCGATGCCATTTGAAGCCGCGGTCCAGATGGAATCAGAGTTGGCTGAAGATTTACGAGTCGCCGGATACACCGTTACAGGCGGACACTGATGCGGATTACATGATGATGGGGTTAGTTGCTTCAGGCGCTGGTTTGCCGAATGTGAAAGAAGCGTCTGGAGCACGAAACGATGCAAGCACCTGAACTTCCGCCATTCGATTATCAGCTGGTGAAAGACCGCACGACGAAAGAACCAGCGACAGGTGCTGGAGAACTGTCAGGATGCGGAATTATTACTTGGCAAAGGCGATTTGTACGGTCTGACGATCTGTTTTTCTCCGTCTCTGTGCCTCCACGAAACCAGATGCCGACTTTCTGCTGGATGTACTCGATCGAGGGTTTAGCGCCGTCTGAAATAATTCGAGTGCCCACATCACAGCTCAAAAATTCAACAACAACACACGCACAGCCGGACGTTGATGCGATTCATGGCGCGGAGGAACGAGGATTGCCATAGGATAACATCGTTGTTGCGCGGGACGGTCAATCTGTCCGGCGCGTTTACTAATAAAGGATAATTGCGAATGCCTTCACCCCGGACGATCGAACGAGCCGGGGCAGTTGATTCACGAATACGGAGCCGACCCTCGTCGCTAACCCCCACCGCCGCGTTGAGTGGAATCTGGGGGCTCTTGCTTATCGCGTTTGTCGTTGCTGCACTCTACTTCGGGCGATCAGTGTTCGTGCCAATCGCCCTGGCCACCCTGATCACGTTTTTACTTTCCAGGTTGGTCACTCGCCTGGAGCGTTGGATCGGGCGCATCGCAGCTGTGTTAGTGACGGTCATCGCGATGTTCACGATTTTTGCCGGAGCGAGTTGGGTTATCGGCAGCCAGGTCATCGATCTGGCTGCCAAATTGCCCGATTACCAGGCGAACATCGTCGCCAAAATCCGATCATTGAGACTTCCTGCCGGTGGGCCGCTGGCGCGATTCTCATCCAGTGTTCACGTGTTGCAAAACGAACTGGTGGCGTCCAGTCCTGCGCCGTCGACGGACCGAACTCGCGGTGATTCTTTGACTAGAACGCCTCCGCCCATTGCGAGTCCTATCCCGGTGAAAGTCATCGAAGGGCGAAGCGCGATTCCACAATTAATGCAGGAGACTCTCAGCGCGATTTTGAGTCCGCTCGGCACCGCCGCGCTAGTGCTGTTGCTGGTAATTTTCATGCTGCTGAAGAGAGAAGATCTTCGCGGCCGATTGATTCGTCTCGTGGGGCAGGGGCGTATCAGCACAACCACGCGCGCGATGGAAGACGCGGGACGTCGTGTGTCGCGTTACCTTTCCACCCAGTTCCTCGTCAACACGTGTTACGGCATCTGTGTTGCACTGGGGCTGCAGTTTATCGGAGTTCCCAATGCGGCGTTGTGGGGAGTGTTGGCAGGAGTGCTGAGATTCATTCCCTACGTCGGTCCATGGGTTGGCGCTCTTTTGCCGGTGCTACTCTCGTTTGCAATCTCGAGCAGTTGGTTCACGCCGCTGAAGGCGATCGCTTTGTTCATTGTGTTAGAGGCGATCGCATCGAACTTTATCGAGCCTTGGCTTTACGGCGCGAACACGGGAGTTTCTCCGATTGCTTTAATCATTTCAGCCGTGTTTTGGACCTGGCTCTGGGGCCCGGTTGGTCTCGTGCTTTCTACTCCTATGACGGTGTGTTTAGCGGTGATAGGGCGACACGTTCCGCGGCTCGAGTTTCTCGGAATTTTGCTAAGCGAAGATCAAGCACTGGCGTCTCATGAGGAGTTTTACCATCGGCTGTTGTCGTTTTCGACGGACAGCGCAGAAGAGTTTGTCATCAAATATCTCGAGACGAAGTCACTGACTGCGCTCTATGACAAGGTTTTGATTCCGGCGATCGCCGCAGTCGAAATCGACGCGCACAGTGGCTCGGTCACCGCGGAGCAAAGGACCTCCGCGTCACAGCGAATTCACGAGATCATAGATGATTTCAGCGGCTGGGAGGCTTCACGTAAAGGCAGAGACGAGCAAGAAAGTGACGACCTAACCGGAGTCGCTCCTCCGATTGGCAGCCGTGTTCTGTGTCTTCCCGCGAGCGCATTTCGTGACGAACTTGCAGGTGAAATGCTTGCACAGCTACTTCGAAACCAGGGGTTCGAAGCTGAAAACCTGCCCGCGCGGCTTAAACACGAGGAGTTGATCGATCGCACTGTTGAAATTCGACCCGAATGCATCTGCATATCTGTATTGCCGCCGACAAGCATAGCTCAGGCTCGACATCTGTCTTCGGCAATTCGCGAGCGACTTGGAAGCGTAACAATTCTCGTTGGCGCGTGGAGTGCCAGATTTGATGCAGAGAAACTCAGAGAACGTTTGCGGGCAGCGCACGTCAGTGACGTAGCCGTTTCCCTGGCAGACGCCGTGCAACGGGTTTGCAAAATGAGCGCGGCAATTACGGACGCAATGCTGCCCGCGCCTACGCCACCTAACGAGGAAGAGCGCCTGGCGGAACTCAACGGATTAAATCTTCTGGACACACCAATGGAAGCAGAGTTCGATCAGGTTACAACGCGCCTAACGAAACTTTTCAAAGTACCGATGGCGCTTTTAACTCTGATCGACAAGGATCGCCAGTGGTTCAAATCTCAAACCGGTTTGCCAACCGATCTTGCCGAAGCTCGCTGCACTTCCCGCGAGGTTTCCCTTTGCGGTCACGTTATTGCCAATGATGAAGTGTTGATCGTGCGCGACCTGGCGCGGGATCCCCGCTTCGCAAACAACCCATTTGTGAAAGAGCGTGGCCTGCGGTTTTACGCTGGCGTGCCGTTGCGCGGACCCAATGGTTTTCCGATTGGGACGCTCAGTATTCTCGACGCAAAACCTCGAGAGATGACAAGACAGGAACAGGACCTCCTTAAGATGATCGCCGGAGACGTGATGGAACAGATAAAGCGCCGCCCCGTTGCCGAGACGCCAGGTACGTTCGTATCTGAAAAGGCATAGACCAGCGCTGGTCTCGGGGTCGTCAGTTGTGCGCACCGGCACCCGGAGTAGATCTCCGAGTGAAAAGTGCGCGTCCGATGAGGCCGATCGCAAGCAATCCAAGGGCCGCGAGTCCGTCGAACACATCTCCCGCCAACATTCCAAGCAGAAACATTATGCTACCGACGGCAACTAACCAAACCGACCAAGGGTATCCCCAAGCATGATAAGGTCGTGGTAAGTCAGGTTCTCGTTGCCTCAATACGACCAACGCGATGCAGCAGAGCGCATAGTTAGCTGTCAGAAAGAAAGAGGTCATTGCTATCAGGCGCTGAAATGTGCCTGTTGCGATGAGACCAACAGCGACCCCCGCCGTTAGTAGTGTTGCAGTATCCGGCGTGCCGCGGCGGTTCACGGTCGATGTGCGGGACCAGAATAGCTGGTCACGTCCCAAGGCAAAAATGACGCGCGTCCCCATCATCGTGATCGCGTTTAACAGCGGCACAAGGGAAATCACTGACAACAGTATGATAAGATTCCGCCCTTGTACGCCGGCGATGACGCGTGCAGCGTCGGCGGCTGGGAGCGTCGCGCCTGAGAGTTCCGACATCGGCAGTACCTTGAAGAGCGCGATATTAACAAGCAGGTAAATTCCGATCACCGATAGCACTCCGCCAATCATAGCGCGCGGAAGATTACGCGCAGGGTTCCGATCTTCCTCGATGAAATATAAGGGGCTTTGCCAGCCGGCGTATGTGATCACAATCGCCTGCAAGGCAATAACCAACCCGCTGAATGTCATCGATGATGGGATGCGTGCCGACGGGGATCCGCCGATTGGCACAAGGAGGCAGGCCGCAACAAGAACCAAAAACGCAACGCATTTCAGCGAGGTGGTCATTTCTTGAAAAAGACTGCTGATGCGAATGCCCAGCCATTGCAACGCCACAATGCTAACGAGAATTAGAACCGACAAGGATCGAATGGCGCCCCCAGATATCAGCCCCAAGGCCGCAACAAACTCGGCGATGGCGATCGACAAATATCCGAGGACCGAACAGTACATGAGCCAGTCAGTCCAGCCGACGGCAAATCCCGTTGTGTCGCCAAAAGCGCGGCGCACGTAAACATAAAACCCGCCAGCTCGTGGGAGCATGACGCCTAACTCGATCAAACAACTTGCGCCAAGTAGTGTGTATATGCCTCCCGCAACCCACAATAAAAGAATCGCCAATGGCGCATGCAGTTGTTCCGCTACCAAGCCCGGTGTGCGAAGAATACCGACACCAATCGTACCACCGATACTCACGGCCAAACCGAAGCCGACACCTAAAACTCGTCGAAGCTGACCGGATGTTTCGGACACCATGGCAATATTCAACCTAACGGTACTGCACGTTTCAATTGCAAGCGACCGCTGCGCAGTAGCGGAAGCAAATTGAGGCTCTCACTAGATGCCTCCACGAGGTTAGCGCACAGATTGAAGCGACCAAGCTTGCGCCGCAACTGGTCAATAATCTCTAGTGCGCGTCTCGCTAAACAAGGCATCACCATTTTCACAATCAACCGCCACGCTTCACCGCCTGGCAGCTTTTTGTTTCACGCGTAACGCTCACCGCTTCTTTGAACTCGCCCGTGTGCTCGTGCGTTTGATCACATTGCCCACTTCACCAGATTGGCTGCGAAGCTTGAAGGTTGTCGCAATAGCTGAAATTCAATAAGGCCACCCTCTAGAATAACTGCTCCTAACTTTCTGCCGTAGCCTCGTCTCCTCCGGAGCAACGCCTTTGCTGAACGAAAATTATTGTGACCGCGACTATCGATGGGCAAGACAAACTCCAACCTTTTTGGTGCCTCTCTAAACGCCAAGAGCGTGAAAGGTTTTTTCATGGTTGCAATATGTTCGTCACCGCAGCGGCTCACATGTAGGACTTAAGTCCTATATGGCAGGCACCTGCGATCAGGCGCGTGTTGTTCTAAGTTCGAACTCTTCGAAATCGCTCGCGTGCTCGTGCGTTGTGATCAGGTTGGGCCTGATCATAAACGCGAATTACAGCGATGCGAGCGGCTGCGAAACACTGCATAGCCATGCAATCGCGACAGTCGCCGTTGCAGGAATCGGAGTGGTTAAGCGTGCCCACCGTCTGACGTCCGCTCAAGGCAAGTCTTAAGCCGCATTGCCAACTCCTCCATCCTTTCGACTGGCACGGCCGGGATACAGCGCCGCTCCCAGCAGTGTAACCACGACGAGAGAAACCAGGAACACCACGTGATACCAAGTTGGAAAGCGTTCCCACAACGAGTAGTGAACGGGGATGAAGAGGATAAGCAACACGCCCACAAGCGACTTAATCGCAAGCCCGTTGCGGTTGGTGATCAATGCGACGACGAGGCCCGCGCCGAGCGAAGAAAAGGCCCCAAGGACGAGCCGGGCGAGCAACATTCCTAGTGTGAACGTCATCAGGCTTCGACTTCTGCGTAGCCTGGCCATGTGGCACGCAGCACGCGATTGCCGACCGTGGCGATGAGGAACCACGCAACGAAACCACCAATAACGCCGGCAATTCCTTTCAACATATGTAACTAGTCGGTGCAACGCTAATTGCACGCGCGCGCGATAGAAGGCGGGGTTTATCGTTAGGGCGTCGTTTCACCGGCGGTGGCGAGCAGTTTTGCCCATGTCTCGCTGTCGGGTTCGATAAGTCCCGTCACTTCGAGCGTCGAGCGCGTTTGAAACGCCTGTATGGCCGAAACGGTAGCTGAGCTAGCTGCCACATGCGCGATCTTTCCGTCGATTCCTTTTGGATCAAGCGAGGGATCGTTGAGCTTTTGCGCGGCGGTTTGGAGAAGGCGCTGCACGGTTGACACGTCTGCGGGTGTGTTAACGGCTCCTTTTTCCCATTGACCCACGCTCCCATTGATTTTGGAAGGGGTGACCGCCGGGGGCGGTGGTGGCGGAGGAGGCGCGACGCCGGCGAAGAAATCGTCGAGGTCGAGATCGAGCCGCAACTTGCCGCTGTTCAATCGGCTTTGCAGTGTGCTGGCGGCGGCGAGCAGGTATTTTTCAAAGCGTGCTAGTTGGCTGTTGCTGAAGGTGCACTCGCGATGAAAGAATTCTTTCACGGTAGGATCATCCCGCCACTTCGTCGCGAGGGTCTGGAGGCGGGCAAAAGTATTCGGATGAAGATGGCTGATCTGGGAAAGGTACCCCTTATTCTCGAAGACATTGGTGTTCAACAAACCGGCATCCGTGTCTTTGATCGTTAGTTTTCTGATGACCACCTTTGTTGCGGCCGCCGGGATATCGGTTGCTTTCGATGTCTTGACCGATTTCACTTTGTTGCCATCGCGATAGTAAGTAAAGCTGTAGTCACTGATGTTGCCTCCCGTCAAGCGGTCTGATTGCGCGAGCAGATAGTCGAGCAGGATCATCTCGCTCATGTCGCGCATACCGACCAGCGCCTGCACGTTGCTTTGCGTGAAATCGCGGGAACCAAGAATCACCTCGACCGGACGCGAGTCCGCCATCTGGCGAAAGGCGTGCGTACTGCTTAGGTCCGATCCCGCGTTTAACCATTCGGTGTAGTTCTCTTCGCCGGTAGTGTTTTCGAGGAGGGCGCCGTAAATTTGCTGGAAGTCGGAAGTAAAGAGCGTTTGCGCGACGGCCGAGCCGCGAGGGTTGGCGTAGTATTGATTAAACAGCGCCCAGCTTTGGCCGACAAGACCATGAGCTCCCAGCTCGGCGGCGAGCCTAACCATCTTTTTGTGTTGCTCGATATCCATAGTGCGGAGGACGGCAGGCTTGATCTCACAGATATCGCCGAGCGCACGGGCGACATGGTAATACCCAAGAATAGCCGCGGTGCAGGTGGTAGTATGGACGTTGTCGGTCTGCTTAAACTTCGCCACGTTTTTCCCATTCTTTTCCACACTCAGACAATAGCTGGCTGTGATCGGATCAGGCCGGGTGGTGCCGGCAGGAATCTGATAAACATCGACTGCTGCACTGGTGCTGGTGCGCTTGGGAACAATGGCTATGACGCCAGACTCCGCCGGTCCGGCTTTATTAAAATCGAAGCTGGCCAATTGGTTTTCATCAGCGATGTCGTTTGCTCCATCCTTGCCCCGATAGTCGGCAAAAGGAAGGTGCTTCGGTACGACGCAAATTTCGTCCGGCCGCCCGCCCGGAATTTGGAATCTTATCGTATTCGTGCCGCGTTCGGCATCGCGCTGCAAGGAGCCCTCATACGGATCCGGCATAATACGAGGTCAATACTAGCTCGCAACGTGGCTGAGTCAGGTAAAATTTGTGACGGGGGCCGAGCGTTTTAATTCTTTCCCGCGGCCGCGTGGCGCTGTGAGACGCGCACCGTTGCTTTATTCGTGGTTGTCGTTGCGTCGATAGAGTGGAATACATCCCGCGGATGGACGAGTTCAGTTATCTCTCGGTTCTTATTTCCGTCATTCTCGGTCTCGCCGTTACACAGATTTTGAAGGGGTTCCGGGGAATTTTATTGTCGCGGACGCGGATTCGCATTTACTGGCCAGTCATCGCCTGGGCAGTCTTGCTGCTGCTGGTTTGCGTCCAGAGCTGGTGGGCGATGTTCGAGTTGCGCCACTATCAGCCATGGACCTTTGGCGCATTTGCGGTCGTTTTGCTGCAAACGATCCTGACTTACATGCTCGCCGGATTGGTTTTTCCCGATTTCTTCGGTGAAGAAACTGTCGATCTGCGTGAAAGTTTTTACGCGCATCGTGTCTGGTTCTTCGCGCTGGGCTTCTTCGTCATTTTGGCAAGTATCTGCAAAGGTGTCGTGCTCTACGGCGAGTTGCCTCACCCGACCGATCTAGCATTTCATGCATTCTTCGGAATGATCTTTCTCATCGGGGCGTTGACGCGACGCGAGTCGTCTCACAAGGCCCTGGTCGTGCTCGGAATGGCCATCTTCATTCTCTATATCGTTATTGTCTTTGCGCGACTTCATTAGTTTGTGCGAGGGACAGGGCGATATTCATCCAACGAAAGGCTTGAGCTGGGCCACGCAAACCGATTTGACTCCTGCCGCCTCGCGATATCTTTTCCGCTAAATCATCACATCTTAAAATATTCCGCACATTATGATCCAATCCTCACGCCTTCCTTCGCTTCTCCTTTCCGCTTGGTTCGCACTTTCCTTCGTCGCGGCGCCGCTCCTGCCCCGCAGCCTGCAGGCAGCGGAGGAGAAAAAAATAGAATTCCCCGCGGCCAGCCAGCACTCGGTGGTAAAACAACGTGTCGGGCTGACCGATGTCGAGGTGGATTATTCGCGCCCGAACAAGAACGACCGCGAGATCTTCGGCGGCCTGGTGCCTTACGGTAAGCTCTGGCGCACGGGCGCCAACGCAGTCACCAAAATTAAGTTTAGCCACGCGGTAACGCTCGGCGGCAAGGAGATCCCGGCCGGTGAGTACGCACTCTTCACGATTCCGACAGAAAACGAGTGGACGATCATCGTTTCGAAGGACGCGAAGGTGCAGAGCGCTGCCGATTATAAGCAGGAGAACGATGCCGCGCGTCTCACGGCGAAGCCGGAACCCTTTCCGATCACAATCGAGACGTTCACCATCGCGCTAGCTGATGTGAAAGGCGCTTCCGCAACGCTTAATTTGCTTTGGGATAAAACGCGCGTGCCGGTGAAGTTGACCACGGACGATGTCGAGCAGGTAAGCAAGCAACTCGATGCAACCGTTAGCGCAAAGACTCCGCTCGACCCGCGCACCGCCTATCAGGCCGCGGCCTTTTACTACGACAACAACAAGGACATGAACCAGGCTGCGAGGTGGATCGACCAGGCGCTGGAGAAGAACCCGGACGCCTACTTCATGCATTACAAGAAGGCGCAAATTCAGGCAAAGCTTGGCAACAAGCAAGAAGCCGTTGCCTCGGCGCAAAAAGCGATCGACATCCTGAAGAAAGATAAAGCGCCGGACGAGTCCGCGATCAAGAACGCGCAGCAGATCATCGACAGCTCGAAATGAGGATCGAGGCCGCTTGACCTCATCCGGACCACGAGTTATCCTCGCGAACGACGAGCGTTTTGGCGGGCTGATAATTGACAGCCGCGCCGTCCTCAATCGCCGATGGCGATGACCGTTCCCGTTACCGTGATAGGTTCTGTGGTGGTCTTTGTACCCTTCGAACCTGGTTGTGCAAATGCCAGGAGCGCCATCAGCGTGCAGGCAATAGTAACAATCGTTTTCTTAATCATAACGCCTCCTATGTTCCAGTGACACAAGCTCCGGAACGTTGTTCAATAAAAACAAGATCCGCTTGGTGTTTGTGGTGTAGGGCAGTTTCACCCTCGCCCATAGCGCGATTCAGGTGTCTCCTCAGGTGGGTATCAATGCTGTTCAACTGACGCTTGGAGACGCACTGACGGCTTAGTTCCGAGTCGTGATCGCAAACAAAACGATTAGCCGTGCATAGGGCGAGATCCTATATAAAAATTAGGCGACGCCTAACTAGACAAACTCGTGCGGTTCGATGACTTGTCCCACGCGAAATGGGATTGCGGTTAATGCAGCTCAGCAAATCCAACATCAGTAAAAACTCAAACCAAAAAACCAAAATGTGAAACCAAAAAGTATGCTTCGGCCGGAAGGCGCTCTACAGCAACGTACATGATGACAACAACACGGCCATTGGTGATGAGGCCGGTTTTCAAATTACGGGTAACGGCAATATCGATATTGGCGCTGGCGCTGAAAGTCTTTCTGGTGAAAATGGCGTGACCAGAATCGGCGAGGACTGCGTTTTCGGGATTCAACGCCTGTTTTATCAAGGGTATCTACAGCAGTTTTGAGAATGGCCGGGCGGTTTACGTTGGTTCTAACCCAGTCCTGGCCCTCAGGAGGCCAGCCCATCTTTTTCCCTCATAAAGACGAATTCCGTGCGATCGAGTCCGTCCAAGGCAATCGCCCGAGAGCATCCTTTATCGGCGCGAGGCACGTCCAAGCTGGCCGGCGCGCGCGTTTCGAGTGTTAATGAATACTGGCGTTACAATTCACAACGGTCGGCATCGTGTGGATCAAGCATTGATGGCGATGCAGGAGATGGAACGCTATTGCACGACCCATCCCAACACTCCGGTATCACTGCGTCATCCTCGACTCTTCATTCGCGGCCGCACTTTTGTCGCCTTACTCGGCCCAAGTATCGAGGAGGGCATCGCCGGATTCGGCGACAGCGTTCAAGCGGTACTGCGCGCGTTCGACAGGCAGCATTCGCGTTCTCTAACGCCGTCCCAAGCGGAATAATTTCGAAAAGACTGTTTTTTGCGTTTACCAGAAATCGAACGCCCACTGCCGCTCGATTGCCAAAAGGACGTCGCCGTCACTACCTATGTCGCGAAACGATTCCCCTAAGAACCGCGCGCAGCCGGTAAAAATCTAACGGTTTAACGAAATAGTGATCAAAGCCGCACGAAAGACCACGCTTTTCGTCCTTCGCAGTTCCAAGACCAGTGAGCGCGATCGCGACGAGCGGTTGCTTAGACTTAGCCACCGTTACGAGATTGCAGCCATCCCCATCTGGCAAACCAATGTCGCTCAAGAGGATATCGAACTGCCATTTGTCCAGGAGCGCACTGGCCGTTTCGAAGTCCGGCGCAGCGACGACGTCATAATGGAAATGCCTTAGTAGCCGCGAAACTGTTTGGCGGCTGTGATTATGATCTTCGACAAAAAGGATATGCAGTGCCATGCGTCCGACGCGCGAGCCTCCTATTTACTTCGGACGGACGCGTAGGTTTGGTTCCCCGACTGGGCGTTTGACCCCTCAATAATCTTCCAGAGGTGAAAACCATGATCGCGCGCGCGCGCGATACGCCCGGATTGTGAAGCCACAGCCGACCGAATGGAAGCGCATCGGAAATCAGGTCGACCCCATAATGATCGGTTCCCATCGAGTCCGAAAAGCGTCGCCTTTCTTGTGTCACGTCGAAATCGACGCAAGATTTCGGAAATAATACATTATTGATGCGAAGCTTTCTAAGTTATCTCTCAAAGAGATGTAAATGGGCATTAAAAGGAACAGGCAGTGTCTGTGGATGGGTATCTTTCATTATTGGAGCCACGCTAGCGGTTTTCCTGTGGTTTTATCCGCTGTGGTTTCACGACCACATCTCGGATCGAACGAGCGCATTTGTCCTCGTGGTGGTTCCGTTACTGGGTGGAGCGAGCGCATTTCTCGCTCGTTGGTTCGTCTCTCCATATCCAATTTATATGCAGATTCAAAGGGAGTTAGAAACGCTAAGCGACGCGAAGAAGGAGGAACGCACGAAAGCTGTTTCGAGCGAAGCGCTGCGCTTCTAAAACAACACGGTTCGGCCTTACTGTCTTTTCATGCGCTATCGCGGGCGGACGGACACAGGTTGGAATCGAATGAGGAACTTGCCGGGGTTTGCGATTTAATTCAAGAGGCCGGATACGATCATCCATTTGAGGGAATATCGCCGGGATACGTGCCCGAAAAGGATTGGCTGCCTTTTTTGAGGCACGTCAGACACGCTCCTAAGATCAACCCAGAAGGGGGCAGGGATTATCTTGATGCAGCCGATCGGTGGCGACTGGACCACGGCTATCCTTTGCCAAGTGACGATGCTGATTTTGTATCATTAGTTGAAAGAACGTTACTGCGATGATGAAAATGATCCAAGCCGCGTAATGAGTTCGCTACGCGTGAAGGTTTGGGGAATCATCGCCGGCAATCTCAGCAAAGCCGGATGAGGTCGGAGCCGGGTATCAGCCGTCGCCCCTCACGAACAAACAATTTTCGTTGCTGACGTCGATCGCGACGAACGCTTGAGGCTATCAACAGCTCGTAGCAGGAACAGGTGAGCAATAATTAACAAACTCATATCGACAATGTAGGCACCGTTTGTCGGTGCGCAGCCCGCAAAAAGTAACACTGTTGTCACTCTTTCCATCGGGTCGAGCAACTCGTTGTGTATGCCGACGAAAAGCTGACGGTGTTCGTGGAACTCGAATCAGCGATTCGGGGGATCTTCCAGTTTCACGCGCCCATGCACTGTTAACGGCCATAGCGCAGGCACAGAAATGTACAACTAAAGTCTCGCAGACCTACCACGCGAACTCTCCCATCATGAAAACGCATCTTGAATCAGGTGGAGGACAATTTCCTCCGCTAGGTTCTTCGCCCCCCTTCCAGGCCCGGCGTCCTAAAATCAAACGGCTTCTTTCAAGATTGCAGAGGATAAGCCAGAGACGACAGAAAAAATCTAAGATTTCGTGCAGCACGCGCTCCCGAATCCCTTTGTAAAAGGTGGTCAACCCCTCATGTACAACAATCAAAAGAAAGGACAAACCATGAATCCGTTGATTCAGTTCAAAACAACTCCGCCGCTTCTTATGACATTGGCGCTTCTCTGCTTCGGTCTTTTGCCAAGAGCACAAGCTGCGCAAATTGGCGACTCCGTTTTCGCTGCTGTAGCCGTCGAAGATCGGGCTCAACTTGCCGTTTCGAATGACCCTCAGGAAGTTACGCACATCGTTTTAGACTCTGGTGTCTGGCTGGTTAACGGACAGGTCAACTTCCTGTCGCTCTCTACCCCGGTAGGAACCATGTTTACCGCTGCCAACATCAGCGTGGGTGCGCTTTCGTTCAACCCGCCTGAGACCGCATCGATTACGGCGGAACAAGTAGCTCGCCTTGGCAACATAATCAGAAACACTTCTATGGTCCCCCGCCTGATCGACGTGGGCAATGGCACGAGCGTGTTTCTGGTCGCTGGTTCGTTTAATCCTAATCCAAACGTAACGGCTTGGGGCTTCATTATACGGCGGTCAAGATCAGGAACCATGTCGATTAACGCCTTAGTGGTAGCCTACAGAACATGAGCGCACAGCTCGCCGCAGCGAGTCCGTCCGGTGGCGGACTTGAAGCGGGCAAGTCAGCGCCGCAAATGGTCAACAATCCCTAGAGCTGCGGCTCCTAACAAAGCAGCAGCACTTCACAATAAGCCGTCACACTTCACCGTGTGGCGGCTTTTGTTTAACGCGCTGGCGCTCACCGGGAGTATGATCGTCTAACGGCTGACCAGTTGATTGCAAACGTGCAGAGCGCGCTGCAACGGCAGGGCTATTATCGGGGCGAAGTAGACGGTATGCTCAAGCCGTTTACTCGCGAAGCCCTTAGCCAACTAACAACGCCATCCCCGGCTTTATGTGACTTCGGCGATCGATCGTCCGACTGTCGAGTCGTTGGGGATGACGTAAACCACGGTTTCCACCCGGCAAACAGCCGAGTTAGCATTCCTGACAGCCAGAAATCGTTGCGAATTGGCATGCAACGAATTGTTTTGACAAGGGCCAGAAAACTTTCGCATACTCGGCGGCGCTAAAGCGGATCTGAATCAGGCGGAGGACTTTTTGCCCGCCAGGTTCTTTGCCTCTTCCGGATCCGCGATTTCAAAAATTAACTCGAAGCGGGAACGGGAGGAAGAGCAATGAATGCACTGATTCGCATCAAAAGCGCAGTTCCACTTTTGGTGATCGCCTTGTCACTGGTCACGGCTGCCGCAACGACGACGGACGTGATCTTTAGCTTCGAAGAGGCTGAAGGTGAATACGCCGACACTGATTTGGAGACGGACAACGCTGGGAACATTTACGGCACGACAGTGCTTGGAGGAGAGTTTGGAGGCGGCACGGTTTTCCAACTCCACCCCACACCTACCGGATGGGAGCACGCAGTGCTCTACAGTTTCACCGGCGGCGCGGATGGAGGCGAGCCGTACAAAGGCGTCACAATCGATCGGCGCGGCAACTTGTACGGCACGGCGGTTACAGGCGGTTCAGGTGGGTGTGAAGGCGGCTGCGGAGTGGTTTATAAGCTGACTAAATTTCGCGGGACGTGGAACCAGACGGTCATACATGCGTTCACCGGCGGCGACGACGGCTCTGGCCCTGGCGCAAGGGTCACGGTTGATCGCAGCGGAAACGTTTATGGTATGGCCCCGACCGGTGGCACATACGGTGCAGGCACGATCTACAAAATTCATCCGCACGCCGGAAGTTGGGATTTTCAGGTGATTCACACGTTCACTGGCGGCGACGACGGCGCGACAGGTTCAGCTGGGAGGATGCTTCTGCAGCTTGGCCGGCTCTACGGTGCGGCTACTGCCGGCGGTTTGTATGGAAGCGGAGTTGTTTTCGAGCTCACGCCGACAGCCGTTGGGGAATGGGATTTCAGGGCGCTATATTCTTTTCAGGGGCAACCCGACGGGAGTTTTCGTTACGGCGCGTTGCTCCGCGCTTCTTCGGGTAAAATCTACGGGACCACCTATTACGGTGGTGCAAACGGTATCGGCGCTGTTTACGAACTGTCTCCCCAGCCCGTTGGAGAATGGGACGGCAGAGTGATTTACAGCTTCCAAACCGGAAGTGACGGCAACAGTCCCATCAGCAATCTTGTTCGCGACGTAGTCGGCAATCTTTACGGTACCACAAGTGAAGGCGGATTAGGGAGTGGCACAATTTTCAAGTTAACTCCCATCGGCGGCGGACAGTGGACCGAGAGTGTCGTTCATCCGTTCGAGGGTCCGCCAGATGGTGGCTTTTCCTACAACGGCATGGTCGTCGATCGATTCGGCAACTTCTACGGCGCGACGGTTCACGGCGGCACGGCCGACGACGGCTGCGTCTACAAGTTTACGCCTTAAGACGGCATAACGTAAGGACGTAGCGGAAAAGTAATCGACAAACGCCGCTGAGCGGCCTGCCTTGCCGTGATTGCATCACGTGCTCGTTGAATCCTGAAAAATTTGGATTTGTAATCTTGTCCAAAGTGATAATCTAAACGGCGAAACGCGAGATACGTCTTTGCGGCTGCACGCAGGGTCTGAATGGGAATGGATGGGAAAGTAATGGGGAAACGCTGCTCACTTAGCCTTTTTTGTTTCGCTGTCTTCATTGGGTTTGATCCGGCCTTTTCCGGTCAAATCGAGACGCTCACTGAAAAAGACAAGCCTCGCCTCAGAAAATCGTCAGCCTCTCGGCCTGCGCAGCCTTATCCGTGGAAATCCAATATCGTAACAACGGTCTTTTGGATCGGCGAACAGCCAGGTGGAAATAATCTGGTCCCGAATCGCACAAGTGCGTGGGACAAAAAATGGACAAAAAGCTACGGCGGTTTCGATGATCCGAATCCTGGCCATCGGCGTAATTATGTCCCGGTAAAATTTATACCGCAGCAGAACCCATTTTACTGCGCACTCCCGTACAATGACAAAGCACATACTGGCCACCGGCCGGAAGCGCCTCGAGTTGTTCCGTGGTTTCAAGAGGCGTACCAGGGTCCGGCTGTTTCCACTTGCAAAGACCGATGGATCGCGATCCGCAAGGGCAATCGAATTGCTTATGCGCAGTGGGAAGACGCAGGACCATTCCGAACGGACCATTGGCAATACGTGTTTGGCAATGAACGTCCGAAACCCAATCTGAATAAGGGCGCTGGCCTCGATGTTTCCCCTGCCGTGCGAGACTATCTCGGCCTGAAACAAACGGACGTTACCGACTGGCGGTTCGTGGACTTTAGCGAAGTGCCGCTTGGGCCATGGTCAACTTTGGGAGAAAACAACACGTTTGTTATCAACAGCCGCAAAAAGAGTGTGGAGGTCACTGAGCGGTTAAGACAAAAAGAAGTGGGTGTAACTACTCGATAATCGTCGGGCACCGAGTGCATGAATCGACTTTCACAATTTTCTGTTCTCTGCGCGGCTTTCTTGATTCTGAGTGGCTGCAGCACTGTGACTGACATGGTCACGTCGAACCTACCGGAGTCTCATTCCGGCCGGCCGTCGATCGCCGTGAGCTTGCGGGCACAGGAAGCCTATCTCTACCGCGGAGGACAAAGAACCGCGTCGTCACGCATTTCCAGTGGACGCGAAGGATACCGCACTCCGGTTGGTCGCTTTCAAGTCATCCGTAAGGACGAAAATCATCGCTCCAGTGTTTATGGTGACTACGTTGATGACTCGGGCCACGTCGTGAAGGCCAACGTCGATAGCAGGCGTGACAGCAAACCGCCGCATTCGCACTTCCTGGGCGCCCCGATGCCTTACTTCATCGAGTTTTCGCCGGGCTACGGATTGCACCAGGGTTATCTGCCGGGTATGCCGGCATCACACGGATGCATTCGGATGCCTTATTGGAAAGCGCGCCAGTTTTATAACGCCGCTAACATCGGCACAGTGGTGGTGATAAAACCTTAGGAAGTTCCGGATCGGGGCGCGACAGAATATTTTTTGCGACAAGCAGCCACCACGCTCAATCTCAGAGTTCCATCTCCCGTAGAAGGTTATCGCTGCAGTAAGATTGGACGGCGTTTGTAAGTCCGAATCCGTAGTTGGCGCGAACACCCAGCAGCGGGATGGAATTCGAATCGTATCAAAAGCCAGGCCTGATCTTATAGATTGGACTAGCTGGTTGTGAAACAAAAGGTCCATTGAGAACATGAAATTATCTGTCGAAACGAAAGTGGCCACTGCTGTAGCAGCGGGTTTTATAGCCTTAACTGCGGGCGCGATCGGGCAGGCAGGCAGTGGAGATCAAACCGGCGGACCCAACAATTACAATCCGACGAATATTCCCGGAGTGAACACGCATATGAGCCAGCCGGGAGACAATAGTTCGCTTCCTGGCCGCACCAACGCTGAGGAGAACATACAAAGGGTCTCCGACCAAGCTCTTATAGGTGCAACCTCAAAAAAGGATACAAAGAGCAAAAATCAATCGCGCCTATAAGGAGGCGTGATTCAGCTATAGCTTGTTTACCTAACGAGCATGCCTAAAGCGAAGCGACAAAGTGTACTACAGCACTTCTGAGCCGAATTCGCCGTCGCTGAGGCGAGTCCGGATTTTCATCTTTGGCCTAACCACTGCAGTTGTCCGTATGATTTGGCCGCGATCATTCATGGTGATGCTGTACCCGCGTTGCAAAGTCGCCTCCGGTCCGAGCACGCGCAAAATGCCTTCGATGCGACTGAAACGGTGTCTTGCGGTTTCAATCCAGCGCGCCGGGCAGGCGACTAGTCGCCGATGGAGATCGGCAAAATGGTTGCGACGCATCATCAGTTCACGCACGGGACTGCGCGCTTGCATCACACGTACGGCATGGTCCAGGCCGCGCTTGTAGCCCTCAATCTTATGCGCGAGACAACGCTGAACGGTATCCCGCGTGTGGTCGAGCCGTTGTTGCGTGTCGCGTACGCGGTTCAGTAACTGGCGACCCAGCGTGCGCGCGCATCGATCGATCTGGCGCTGGAGATCGATGACATCAGGGACAATCAATTCGGCGGCAGCGCTGGGGGTAGGTGCGCGGAGATCTGCGACAAAATCGCAAATGGTAAAATCGATTTCGTGACCGACAGCCGAGACGATTGGCACGGCGGAATGGAATATCGCGCGCGCGACGATCTCTTCGTTGAACTCCCACAAATCTTCGATGCTGCCGCCGCCGCGCGTTACCACGATGAGGTCGACAGGGGGAAACGCCTCGTTAGGCGTGGCGAGCTCACGAACGGCCACGGCAATTTCCTGTGCTGCGCCAGTTCCTTGAACGCGCACCGGGTTGATCAGAATCTGCAACCACGGCGCGCGACGACGGAGCACGTTCAAAATGTCGCGGATAGCCGCGCCGCTTGGTGACGTCACAATCCCGATCCGATGCGAAAACTTCGGCAACGACCGCTTCCGTTCCGGAGCAAATAACCCTTCTGCCTCAAGTTTGCGCTTTAGGGCTTCAAACTTTGCCTGGAGCAGACCGAGTCCGCGCGGCTGAACAATCTGAACATTGAGTTGGTATTGTCCGCGCGCTTCGAAAACTGTGACGGTGCCGAAGACTTGCACCTGTGCGCCATCGGCCAGCGGCTGTCGCGGCGGTTGCATCGTGTCTCGCCAGATCACGCATGAGATCTGTGCCCGTTGATCTTTGAGCGTGAAATACTGATGACCGCTCGGGTGCAATTTGTAGTTTGACATTTCTCCTTGCACCCACACGGCGGCGAACTTTGTCTCAAGCGTGCCCCGGATGCTTCGCGTCAGCTCAGAAACCGAAAAAACTTTGGCCGTCTTCTGGAAGAAATCTGCGGTCAGCTGCATTCGAAGTTAAACTTAACCACAGAGATCGTTCAGAGTGCAGAGTTTATTTATCCAAACTTCTCGTTAGGGCAGTGGTCTCGATACCAGCGGTCAAAAATAGGGCCCACCACAAACTCTTGAATCGAAGATTGTTGCTACACAAAAGTGATCGTTCTTGACTGTATCAGACCGCTTCGGAGATGATCGGGCGTCTATGAAAATTCGGGTCTTCCTTCGTGTCATTGTTTGTGGACTGCTTTTGGTGGCAATCACTCTTGCAGGAGAAGTTCGAGCGGACACTCCGCGAACGGTGAAAATCGGCGTGCTAGCCACATTAACCGGATCGGGATTCTCGCTTGGCAGGAACACCGTTGCCGCATTGCAGATTGCTGCAGCAGATATTGAAAGCGTCCATCCTCAGTATAACCCGGTGCAATTCCGATTCCTTGTTCGCGATACGCAGCACGATCCGACGCGTGCGCTCAATGCTATTCGGGACCTCCATGAACGCGGCGTTAAGATCATCATCGGGCCGCAGACCAGTTCTGAAGTAGCTATGATCAAACCCTTCGCGGACGCGCATGATATTCTTGTGATCAGCCAGGGTAGTACAGCATCCTCGCTCGCCATCGCTGGCGACAATATCCTTCGGTTTTGCCCTAACGACAGGCGCGAGGCTGAAGCGCTTGTGGCTTTACTTCACCACGATGGCATTCGCGCTATTGTTCCGCTTTGGCGGAACGATGCCGGCAACAACGGTCTGCACAACTCCGTGAAGATAAGATTTCAGGCGCTTGGGGGCAGAGTAACTCCAGGGTTTCGCTACGAGCCGACGACGACTGATTTCGACGCTGCTACCGCTTCTGTCGCCTCACAAGTCGAAAATTTGGTTACCGGCGGTCTGAGTCCTTCAACTGTTGGGGTTTACATTGCCGCGTTCGACGAAGTCGTACAGATCTTTCACAGCGCCAGCGACGAGAGTCAACAAATGCACTTTCGGGTACGCGCCTACGGCAGCGATGGAGTGGCTCTTTCCGCCGCTTTGACTGCTGATGCGACTGCATCGGCATTTGCAGCAAGCGTCGGTTATCCAAATCCGATTTTCGGATTGCCCGATGCGCTGCGCAATCGGTGGCAACCGATTGCGGATGAGATCGAAGCGCGCACCGGCATCACACCGGATGCATTCGCGTTGTCTGCTTATGATGCGCTCTTCGTGGTGAACCTGGCATTACAGCAGCCACAGCCACTCAAAAATTTCGACAGATTCAAAGCGGCATTCATCGAGGAAGCAGACCATTATCAAGGCGTGACCGGGTCGACAGCGCTCGACGCTGCCGGCGACCGGGAGACGGGCGATTTCGATTTTTGGGCGGTGCGACTGCGCAACGGCAGCTATAAGTGGGTGCGAGTCGCAGCTTACAGTAACGGCATCCTTAGAGTTTTCTGATCGCGGCGCTGAAAAGGTAGGGGCGGTTCGCCCGAACCGCCCGGGCGATTGAGTCAATCGCCCTACCACGCAAATCGGATCGATTGGACTTCTCGCATGAACCCCTTGAAGGCCAGTGATTCAGTTTTGACCTGCAGGCAGGGCTGATGGAACAAGAACAACACTATCCGTGTTCTGCCGTGTTGCCGTGAATACGTACGTTTGTCCGTGCCGCACGTTCAGCGCTGTCGACGTCGGCTGATAGTTTGCGGCCGACACGGTCAGCATATGACGCCCCTCCGGCACGAAGTGATCGTAGCGGCGTCCCTGCACAATGTTGGCGGCTGCTCTCCCATCGATGTTTAGATTGAGAGCTATATTCGATCCAAAGTTCGGGGCCCTCAAAACGATAAGACGTCCACCCGGCTGAGCGACGACGGCAGTTTCGACGGAAGGGCCCGGCTCTGCTGGACTCGCGCGAGTTGCAGGAGAAGATCCTTCCGATGCAGTGGAAGTGGGCAGTGGCGGGACTTGGTCGATCTCATGTTCGCGCGGTTCTATAGCGTACTTTGCAGAATCAGTAGCGGTTCCATACGGCGAAGCGCTTACCTCGCGCGATGAAGAATCCGGAGCCGTCGGCATCGGCGCTGCGGCTGGTGTCGGCGCCCCGAGCTTCAGCCGTCGATTGGCTAGCTCATATGCCGCACCGGCCGAGGGACCCATTTCCTGAAGCTTGTGCCAAATTTCATTCGCGCGGTCGTACAGCTGCGTGAGAGCGTAAGTCTTGGCTAATTCGGCGAGTACGGCGGCGTTATTCGGTTCGCTATCCAACGCTTCCTCCAAGCGCTCGGTCGCAGTTGTCGTGTCGCCCCGATCGCGCAGCTCGATGCCTTCTCGCTTCAACTGATCTACCAGCGACGGCCAGGATGCAGGAGTTTGATCTACCAGCGGCGGCCAGGATGCAGGAGTCTGGGCCGCTGCTTCCACCGGGGACTCCGTTAGCGTCAAAGGACTGGGTGATGGTGACGGAGAGGGAATAGTCCGCGTCAGCTCGCTATGCCAGCGCGACAGGCGAGCGGATATTGCATCCTTGTGCCACCCCGTCCACAAGCCCACTACAAACACGAGAAGCACAATGGTCGCAGCTGCCAACCGTTTTTTAAACAAGTTGTTTATCCCCATGCGTTTTTTTCGAGAATTGGACCTCGTAAGCGTACACGTTAATGTCAGCGAAGCCTCTTCACTGACAAGATAATGGAGCGGATGAGCTAAACACGCCGAGGCTTTACGGATACCGCTGTGTCGTCTCGATTGTTCGCCGTTGAGCTTACTCTATCTCGTTAATGAACCAATCGATAACGAGCGCGATGATTTTTTCTCCCGCAGTTGTGGCATCTGGCAGCGTTTGGCGAGATTTCACGGTCACAGGAGGCGAATTCATTCATTTGCTTGATCGAGATCCAGGCGAAGAATGTATTCTTCCGTGTCTTCGCCTCTGCCATTGGCGAAATCTTTGTTTTTTCCGATGATTTTAAAACCGCATTTCTGCAGCACTCTTATCGACCCGATGTTGTCCGTTGCTGCCCTGGCGAAAATCGGTCGATCTACAACAAGGTGGAGCATCCTATTGAGCGCTTGAGTCGCTAATCCTCTTCCCCAGAACTCCCTTCCAAGCCAATAGGTGACTTCCATGTTTTCTCCATGCGGATAGCACGATATGTGACCAGCGACTTGTCCCTCTGCAACGATCGTCCTCTTTGTGATTTGTGACGAATTCAAAATTTTATCCCAACGGGCGTCGAAAGCTACCTTGTCCTTTGGGTCTTCACAGACGAATGCTGCCATCCCAATCGCTTCCGGGTCGAGTTGATGCTCATAGAAAGTTTCGAGATCGGAAGACTCGATTTCTCTAATCGTGATACTCTCAAATCTACTCATTGTTTTTTGCCTAACGAGAAACAGATAAGTCACGGCAGAGTGTCGTGGTAAACGCGTTGAATGGAGCCTGCGGGAAGCAGAGCGACATAGATGGGCAAGCCGAAGGCCGAGTGAGCGGGAGTGAACGAGTCAACTCGTATCGGAATGGGGCTGTTGGCTTCATCGATTGGTTAGAATCTTTCATTCGCCACTCATTCATCGAATGAATCCGGGAAGACCATCCTCCCGTTTTTATCGAATCCGAAAGTCACGCCAGATGAGCCTCCGTGTCCATCGGAAGCGAACCCGGTGTAAACGCGACCGGGGATGAGCTTCTGCGGTTGAATCATCGTGGTAAAACCAGGAGGCGTAACTCCGTACTTGATCGGCTGTGTCAGACCACGCGACTCGACACGCTCAAAACAAAACTGAGCAAGTTCGCCACCGAGCTCGGACTGTCGCCCGTGCTGCCTTCGGCTACAACAACAAAGCGGAGTTCGTGGAGAAGAAACTTTATGTGTTACGCAGTTACACTTGACCGTATCGACTTTTGACGTGATGAAAAAGAGGCGAAGTGATGCCAAAACGGCGCATCATAAGCGGCCTGCGATAGATCGGAATTCCCTCTCGGCATGAATCTTAGCTCAGGCATGTAATCTCAGTAGCCCTGCGCATCCCACTCCAAAATTGGCAGGCGTCGACGCTCAAGGGCGCGCACCAATCGCAGGTGCCTATCGTGAGGAACGCCAACTCTGTCCCAGTGCCACTCGATGAACAGGTGATTGATGCGACGAATAGTCCGATCCCGGATCATCTTCTCCAGGATATTATATTCTGCCCCTTCAACATCGAGCTTCAGGATGACGTAGTCGAATGTCCTCGTCTTCTGCCGAAGCCAACTAGAAAGGTCGATGGTTCTCACCCTGGCCGGGTTCGCAGTGTCGAGGGTCCCAAAACCACCGTTGTCCCGAGTCAACTTGTTTCCGAAAAGGGAACTCCCATCGCCGTCGTCCCGGTCCAAGAAGAAGTTCTGGAATCCGTCTCGATCGTGCACCGCCGCCTCAATGAGACAATGTCGCGGCAGATCCCAATAACATGTCGCATACAAATCGTTGGGTTCGAACGTGACCATCTCGAAACGACCGTCGGGATCGAAATCTTTGATGAAGCGCCGTATCGAGCAACCATTGTTGCCTCCGCAATCTACAAATATGTGCCTACGCCATGGAATGACACTATTGTAACGCATCGGATTGGTCCCCGGATCTGCGAATATTAGCACATTCAGCGTCACTCGCTCTTAATGTGCCAAAGGGTAGCGCGGTAGGCTGCCCCCGGGCCTAACGAGACAAAGCTGAGCCTCCGCTGGCGGCGGCTAGGGTGGCAAACACTGGAAACTGTTTCATAAAATCAAACTGCGACCTCGCGAAGGCCACCGGTTGGCTCCAGCGATTGGTTAGGCGGCTCGATTTCCCTTGGCCATTTGACCCGAGTGAGCGGTCCTGTTAAAAACACCCAGAAAGCGCCGCCCAAAAGTGTCACGGTGGCTGCCAGGAGAAAAGCCCACCAGAATTGTCCGGTCCGATCGACCACCAGGCCAGTCAAGGGTGCAACGACAATACCCGCGAGGTTGCCGATCGCATTCTGCAGCCCCGTCCATCGCCCCGCCACCGCCGGACCGGCAAGAGTCTGCGCGAAGACATAGATCGTAGGTCCAGTGAAACCGCAGCCGAAGCCCATCACCAAAAGGCAGACGAACGACGTGCGTGCGCTCGCCACCACGCAACCAAGGAGAGCGACCGTGATCGTCAGATGGCCAACGCCCATCCACAGCTTGCGCACGAAATTCGGGCTGGCGCCGGCGCGAATCCACGCATCAGCCATCCATCCCAGGATCGGTGAAGCCATCGCATACATGAGGTAAAACAAAGCTCCTTCCCGGGCCATCTCCTGCATCGAGAGATGCCGCTCGCTGACCAGAAAATAGGGCAGCCAAACAATCATGAGGTAGAGGGAGTAGTTAGTGCAAAGATGCCCGAGCGCCGCACCCCAAAATGCCCGCCGGCGAATAATCTCTCCGACGGATGCTGGACAAACAAATCGCTCCGAGGTAGCAGCCGCTTTTGGCATCCAGCAAATCCACGGCACTAGCCAGAGCAGGCCGGCGAAGCCGAGCACAACAAAGACCGGCCGCCAACCGTAGGCCGCCATCAGGTCGCCACAGAAAAATGTGCCGAGCGCGGGACCAAGAGTCATCCCGCTGACGATGGCGGCGTTGGCCACACCGCGATGTCTTTGTGCGATGGAACGAGCGAGGATCTTTCCGTAGGCTGGAAAGGCGACTGACTCGCCTGCGCCAAGCAAGAGCCGACAGGCCATAAGGGTCGCGAAGCCGTGAACCAGGCCGGTCAATCCCGTGGCCAAAGACCAGATGGCAAATCCGCCCGCCAACACCCAATTCACATCGAAGCGGTCCACCAGCCAGCCGCTCACGATCATGGCAGTCACATAAGTCCAAAAGAAAGCGCCCAGGAGAATGCCGAGATGGTAAGCGGAAAGGTGAAGCTCGCTTTTCAATAATGGCGCAGCCACCGACAGATTACCGCGATCGACATAGTTAATGAAGACCGACAGCGCCAACAGGAAAAGAAGCGCCAAAGTCCTGCCGCTAATCAATTGCCGATCACTCTGCGCGTCTGAAGTCATAGGTTACGGGCAGGTTGATCGCACAGTTAACGCCTAACGAGAAAACGCTCAGCCGCGGCGAGCGGGAGTGCGCGTGGCTACGAGTTCAACGGTTTTAGTCATGTGAAGGACAGGTAGTATAAGGGCTCGCCGTCGGCTGCAGCGTTGGTTAGATGCATTGGCTACGCAACTGCGTTTGCTTCCCACCATAGTATCTTTCCTGACGCAGGATCATAGTCGGCCTGCCAAAACGCGCTACCTCCGTCACTGACTACGACCAGCTCGTGCCGCCAATCTGTGTCGGGCATCTGATCCATCGTGAGGAAACTAAGGCGAATGAGTTTTTTGTGGTGCTTCGTGTAGCCCCAGGCCTGCAAACGATATGAGTTCCAATGCTGAAGAATGTCGCGTGCGTCGCACAACCGCCATTCGTCCCGCCCAACTGGCAGAAGTGCCTTCGCACCCTGAGCTATGTGTTGTCTTGCTGCTTCTCGCGCAGCGAGAACCTGCTCGGCTGAGGGGAGCCAATTCGCGCCGATGACCGACATGTCGCGCGTTGTGGGTGACAAGATGGTCCACGTATCCTTTGCCTTAAATGATGTATCGGCGCACGCTTGAATCGTAAGTACGGCTGCGGCGATAAGGCAACGAGCGGGATTATGCATCTAACGAGAATTCGACCCAAATTTTGGGCATTTCCAGAGAAATACCCAAATTCTGGGTCTGATCCAGATTGAGTTTGGTTGTTGGAAAGAGCCTCACAAAAAGCGGAGTCATGGAAGAATTGTGCCGAATCGTTCGGCATTCAGGAAGCGGAATCGTCGATCTAACACTCGTGTCGTATCTTCTCTTCGCATATCAGGACCGTGACTATGAAGTCCACCGCGACTCGATTTTGAAATCATGCGTGTCACACGAGACGAAGCGCGTATTTACCCGACTGTGACCTTCGAAGGACAGCCCAGCGAATACATTCCACTGCTGCAATCCGATCCGGCGCTGCAGGCTTTTGGATTCACAGAAATCGAAACAGATTTCGAGTTTTTGGTGAATTCCAATTCCTATCTGCGTATCACGCGCGATCGATAAGACTGGTAGGGCCGATTCACCGAACAGCCCGGGCGATTAAGGTCAATCGCCGCTACCGAACAGCTCTGCTTGTCCGCCGGTGGGGATCTTTAGTCCGAGCTTTCGATAGGCATTTGCGGTGGCGACGCGGCCTTGCGGCGTGCGTTTGATGTAGCCTTCCATGATCAAATAGGGCTCGTTGACTTCCTCGATTGTGCCGGCTTCCTCGCCGACGGCGACTGCGAGCGAAGTCAGTCCAACAGGCCCACCATTGAATTTATGAATCAAGGTTTCGATGATGCGTTTGTCCCATTGATCAAATCCGTCGCGATCGATCTCGAGCATCGCGAGGGCGCGATCTGCAAGTTCCGCAGTGATTTTACCTTCGGCTTTGACCTGCACGTAATCGCGAACCCAACGCAACAGATTGTTCGCCGTGCGCGGGGTCCCGCGTGAGCGCGCCGCGATCTCGGCCGCGCCGGGCGCGTCGACCTCTACGCCTAACAGTTGGGCGCTGCGCACGATGATCTTCTGCATTTCCTCCGCGTTATAGTAATCGAGCCGGGCCGTCATTCCGAAACGCGAACGGAGTGGCGCGCTTACCATTCCGGCGCGCGTCGTCGCGCCGACCAACGTGAACTTTGGCAAATTGAGACGCAGACTGCGCGCCTGCGGTCCCTGGTCAATGATGATGTCGAGCCGGTAATCTTCCATCGCCGGATAGAGGTATTCTTCGATGGCCGGCTGCAGCCGATGAATCTCGTCGATGAAGAGCACATCGCCTTTTTCCAGGCTGGTAAGAAGTCCTGCGAGTTCGCCGGCCTTTTCAATCACCGGGCCGCTGGTGTTCTTGATATTCACGCCCATCGCGTTGGCGATGATGTAGGCGAGCGTCGTTTTGCCGAGACCCGACGGGCCGCTCAAGAGAATGTGCTCGAGCACGTCGCCGCGCTTTTTAGCCGCTTCCACCATCAGCTCCAACCGTTCGCGCACCTTTACCTGGCCGGTAAACTCGCTGAACGCGGGTGGTCGCAGCGAAACTTCAAAAGCGGGGTCTGGCTCGGGCGGTTTCATGTTCAACCGTTGAATCGTGAATCGTTACATCGTTAAATCGGCAGCGCGAGCCTATTCAAGGAACGGAGTTCAATCCGATTCACGGTTCACGGCAATTCTTCGTCAGCACCAGCTCGGTGCCACGGCGCTTGTGGATGTAATCGACCTGATCGAATGCGTAGCGAATCAAGTGAAGACCGAGCCCGCCCGGTTTAATCATGTCGTGCGACCGGCCTTTCATGTCGTGCGGGAAAACTTTCTCGCCATAATCCCGCACGCGCATGCGCACGCATTTGCGCAATCCTTCCATTCGCAACGAGATGAGTCGATCGTCGCGCAGACGATACGCGTAACGGATGACGTTCGTGCACGCTTCATCCACGCCGAGCACCATCAATAGTCGCTCCTTTTCGGAGAACGGATAGCCTTTGAGGAAATCGCGCACGCATTTCCGCAGCAATGCGAGGTTCGCCGTGTGGCTGCTAAATTCGACTTTGCTTCTCTTCATTACAGCTCGCAAAGACGTGAGCAGATTCAGCGATTGATTCAAGGGTGAGCGTATTTTGAAAATGCGCTCAGATGTCGCCGCAATGCAAAAAGCCGATGGACAGTCAGTCAAACCGCTGTTCAATTTTGCCGGATGTGGCGAGTGTGGGTTGGGCTTTTGCTTTTGGCAACGCCGGTCTGGGCCGAGGAAAACGGTACTGCGTACGAAGCGTTGCGTGTGCTCGGCGGCGAATTCGGTCGCGACGCACTGCAGCAAATTGTGTCGATTCATGGCACCAAAGGCGATCCACAGCCGGAGAGGTGGAAAATTGTTGTGGAAGGTCCGCAGGGTCGCGGTGTGCGCGAACTGGAAATTGCTGATGGAAAGATTGAATCCGATAACGTGTCAGACCGCGACGTAGCAGGTTCCGCTGAAGGAGCGACGATCGATGTGTCGCAGTTAAACCTGGATTCTAGCGGCGCGTACGCGGTGGCGAGTCATACGGCGGAGGCGTCGCACATCAGTTTTGCAACCGCGGATTACACATTACGCACAGATGATCGCGGCGAACCGATGTGGATTGTGACTCTCCGAAACAGTTCGTCGCGTCCGATCGGCACGATTTACATCGGCGGGACGCGAGGCACGGTGAGGCGAACGGAGGGGATGTTTGCCGGCGCCGCCATGGAGGACGTCGAAGGCGACTACGATCAGGGAGAGGTAACCGGTGTTATCAAGAGCGCGAAACGATCGATCAAGCGTGGTTTCAACAGAGCACAGGAAGAGGCCCACGGAATGTTCGAGAAAGTGAAGCGGTCATTTTCCGATTTCATGAACCGGGAGTAGGGAGACGAATGAAGGAGGTGTCTAACGCGTGGCCGGCTCTGCCCTTTGCAGAGTGGCAGGATACCGCGACGACGCTCCACATGTGGACGCAGATCGTCGGCAAAATTCGTTTGACCTGGACTCCATGGATCAATCACTCATGGCACGTGACGCTTTATTTAACGGCGCGCGGCCTCACAACTTCTCCAATTCCGCACCCCGCTGGAATTTTCGAAATTCGTTTCGATTTCATCGATCACAAATTGCGCATCCTAAAAAGCGACGGAACGATGCAAGTTATTGAGTTGGGGCCGAGATCGGTTGCGGCATTTTATCACGAGGTCATGGCCGCCCTCAGCGAGCTTAAGATCGACACGACGATTAACACGACGCCGAACGAGGTTGAACCAGCGATTCCATTCGATGAGGACGACGAGCATCGATCCTACGATCCAGAATATGCAAATCGGTTTTGGCGCGTCCTGCTGCAAAGCGATCGCGTGTTTAAGGACTTTCGCTCGCGTTTCTGCGGCAAATGCAGTCCGGTGCATTTTTTCTGGGGCAGTTTTGATCTAGCAGTGACGCGTTTCTCCGGACAGCCAGCGCCGCCGCATCCCGGGGGAGTTCCACATTTACCGGATGCGGTCACGCGCGAGGCCTACTGTCAGGAAGTAAGTAGTCTCGGTTTTTGGCCCGGCAACGCCGCCGCGCCGACGCCAGTCTTCTATTCCTATGCGTATCCGGAGCCGCCTGGATTCGGAGTGGCCAAAATTCAGCCGGATGCGGCTTTCTACGAGACCAAACTGCGCGAATTCATCCTGCCTTACGACGCAGTGCGCACTGCTGAAACGCCGGATCAAGTCCTCCTCGATTTTGCGCAGAGCGCCTACGACGCTGCGTCGAACCTGGGGAAGTGGGACCGCGCCGCGCTCGAGGAGAAGAAACCAGCCTTGCATTTGCCACGGCAACATTCGTAATTAAGCGAGATGAATCCTGGTTGCGCAGCGGAACAAGCTGCATGGCGCGAAGTGAAAGACGGATGGCGCCCGTTGTACGGAGATGTCGACAAGATCGGTGTCGCGATCGAGTGGCACGACTTTCGCATTGAGCGTTCGTTTAACTGGGGACGCACGTTTCATCCGAATAGCCTGGAATTTTGCCTGAACCTCAACGGACATGGAGCCGTTGGCGGAGCCGGCGGCACACGCAGCGACTATCTACCGGGCAATTGCGGCTATTATGCTGTTGCCGATGGGCCGTTGCCTGCGTCACGGCGCGCACACGATCATCACCAATTCGTGACGCTCGAATTTTCGCGCGAGCATTTGCGCAACCAGCTTGCGCAGAACGAATCCGATCTTGAACCGGAGATTCGCCGCATCCTTTTCGGAAAGAAAGAGGCGAACGTGGTCGCGCCTGCGCGTCCAATGACGATGCAACAACGCAGCGTCGTGGCGACCCTGACGGAGCCCCCGGTCGCCAAAGCGGCGCAGGTGCTCTGGTACCAAGGCAAAGCTTTGGAGCTCATGGCGCAGTTTTTCTTTGCGCCGAAGGATCCCGAATTTTTCTGCATGCGTCAGAAGCGCCTGGCGCGCGAGCGAGTGGACCGGGTGAAGGAGATTCTTACCCGCGATCTGGCCAACCCGCCGACGCTGGAAATGCTGGGGCAAGAGGTCGGCTGCAGCCCATTTTATCTGAGCAGAATTTTCTCGCGCGAAGTTGGTCACACAATCCCGCAATACCTGCGAAATGTGCGCATGGAACGGGCGGCCGAGTTGTTGCGCACCGGCCGTTACAACGTCACCGAAGCCGCGACAGAAGTAGGCTATTCGAGCCTGAGTCATTTCAGCAAAGCATTTTGCGAAACCATCGGCTGCTGCCCGGTGCTGTATCCTGTGGCCAAGAACGTCCTTCTCGACCGCTGATGCGATCGAGGAAAAGCTACAAGGTTACAAAGGTTACAATCTACAGCGCAAAACCGTTTTAACTTTGTAACATTTGTAAGTCTTTAACTTTCCGTGAAAATTCGCCGCGCTCTCATTTCCGTTTCTGACAAAACCGGCGTCGCTACGTTTGCTCGCGCGCTGGAAGGCCAGGGCATAGACATCATTTCCACGGGCGGAACAGCGGTCCTGTTGAGGAAAGAAAAAATTCCCGTGCGCGACATATCGAGTTTCACTGCATTTCCTGAAGTGCTCGATGGCCGCGTGAAAACTTTGCATCCGCGTGTGCATGGGGGTCTTCTCTACAAGCGTGGGAACGCAAAACACGAGGCGGAGGCGCGCGAATGCGGTTTTGATCCGATCGATCTGGTGGCAGTGAATCTCTATCCTTTCGAGGCCACGGTCGCCAAGCGTGGCGCAACTCTCGCGGATGCAATTGAAAATATCGACATCGGCGGTCCGTCGATGATTCGAAGCGCCGCGAAGAATTATGAATCGGTCACGGTGATCGTTGATCCTGCAGACTACGACGTGGTGCTCGAAAACATGGGCAAACACGACGGGGAAACGACCCTGAAACTTCGGGAGCGCCTCGCGATCAAAGCTTTTAACAGGACCGCGGAATACGATCGAGTGATTGCCACTTTCCTGAATAGAAGGCAGAGGACCGACGCCTCATTTTCGCTTTCGTTGCCATTGGCGATGCGCTTGCGTTACGGCGAAAATCCCCACCAGGACGCTGCGCTTTACGGCGATTTCGACAAATGCTTCGAGAAACTTCAGGGCAAGGAGCTTTCGTTTAACAACATTCTCGATATTAGCGCCGCGACGAATTTGATCGCCGAATTCGAAGAGCCGACCGTCGCGATCTTGAAGCATACTAACCCCTGTGGCATCGGCTCCGATCCAGATCTGCGCAAGGCGTGGGAGAAAGCGTTTGCGACAGATAAGCAGGCGCCCTTTGGCGGGATCATCGTGTGCAACCGGCCCTTGACCGAGTCGCTGGCAAAAGTGATCAGCGAAATTTTCAGCGAGGTGATCATCGCGCCTGATTTTGAGATCGAAGCGCGCGCCGTTTTGCAAAAGAAAAAAAATCTGCGGCTGATTCGGTTATTGGCGCCGCCGAAAGAAGCAAGACCAACGACTGACCTGCGCTCGGTCTGTGGCGGTGTGTTGGTTCAAGACGCAGATGTCGATGGCGAGCCGACGTCGAACGTCGTGACCAAGCGGCGGCCGACGAAGGCGGAACTGAACGCGATGTTGTTCGGCTGGCGGGTCGTCAAACACGTGAAATCAAACGCCATCGTGTACGCCAGGGCGGACCGGACACTTGGAATTGGCGCCGGCCAGATGTCGCGGGTTGACGCTTCGCGCATTGCGGTTTGGAAAGCCAAGGAGGCCGGGCTCTCGCTCAAGGGCAGCGCGGTCGCGAGCGACGCTTTCTTTCCGTTCCCCGACGGGCTGATCGCAGCGGCCGAAGCTGGCGCAACCTGCGCTATTCAGCCGGGCGGATCGGTTCGTGACGAAGAGGTGATTGCCGCTGCTAACGATCGAAAGATGGCAATGATCTTCACCGGCGTGCGCCATTTTCGGCACTAGTGACTCAGGCTTTCAGCCTGTTTGGTCGGACAGGCATCCTGCTTGTCGAGCTATTGCTGCATTCGGCAGCCTGGAAAGCTTGCGCGACGAGTCAGGCAGGATGCTTGAATTGCGATTCGCGTTTGATTGCACCGAGCTAATGCCCGGTGTTAATGAAAGTGATGCATCGCTTTCGCGACGAATATGAATCGCCTCAGTAGATCGATTGAACCGCCGCGCGTTTTGAACATCGAGGACCTGCGGCGCAAGGCAAAGCGGCGGCTCCCTCGTGTCGTGTTCGACTACATTGACGGCGGGGCTGAGGACGAATCGACGTTGCGCGCAAATTGCCGGGCGTTCGAAGCGGTGACATTGCGGCCGCGCTGCGCTGTCGCTACGCCAGCGTACGATCTACGCACGACCGTGCTCGGCACTTCGGTGTCTATGCCGCTGATCCTCGCGCCGGTCGGGAGTTGTCGGTTGATGTTTCCGCGCGGCGAAGAAGCAGCCGCGCGCTGTGCGGGCGAGGCAGGAATTATTTGTACGCTTTCGACACTTTCGGGGTGTCGGCTCGAAGATGTCGCAGCCGCATCGGGAGGGCCGGTCTGGTACCAACTTTATCTTGTCGGCGGTCGCGACTGCGCTTTGGCCGGTATCGACCGAGCGCGCCACGCCGGGTTTTCGGCCTTGGTGGTCACCATCGACACACCAGTCGCAGGATTTAGAGAACGCGACTTTCGCAATGGCGTGAAAGAACTTCTTAGTGGCAAACTCGCTTCAATGCTACCGTTTGTGAATCAGCTTCTCGTTAGGCCACGCTGGCTAGCGGCTGTTCTCGCGGACGGCGGCTTGATGAAATTTGAGAATGTCGTCATCCCGGGAAAAGGGCCAATGCTGTTTGCCGATGTCACTGCTGCTCTCGAGCAATCCGTCGTGACTTGGGACGATCTCAATTGGATTCGCCAGGCGTGGAACGGGCCGATCGTGATCAAAGGTATCCACACGCCAGAGGACGCAAGACGCGCAGTGGACATGGGAGCAGACGCGTTGGTCGTGTCCAATCATGGCGGCCGGCAACTCGATGGAGTCGCGCCGACTCTGCGCGTTTTGCCTGAAGTTGTGGCGGCAGTAGGCGACCGCATCGAGGTCCTGCTGGATGGTGGCATCCGCCGCGGCAGCGATATTGTTAAAGCCCTCTGTTTGGGAGCCCGCGCCGTAATGGCCGGACGCGCGTATGCCTACGGACTCGGAGCGGCGGGCGGCGCGGGGGTTTCGCGCGCAATCGACATTTTGCGCGCGGATCTCGTGCGCACGCTCAAGCTGCTTGGCTGTGCGTCAGTCGCGGAACTCGATGGAACCTACGTCGATGTTCCGCGGGACTGGTTTGCAAAATGATGAAAGCAATGAACGGGTGACGTGATCTGTTAAATCGTTACAACGTTACATTGGATTTCCGATTCAACGATTCAACGTGGCGAAGCCAGTCGCCACAGCCACATGCACAGAACAGCGGCGACGATCAATGCGATCCAGCTTAGGCCCATTGGGACCGTCAGCGTTCCGACGGTGACTTGGGCTTGATTGATTAGCCGGACGAGATGTGCAATTGCAAAAACGCCGAAGAAAACGCTCGCGACGCGCAATCCAGTTCGTGGTGAGTTCATAAGCCGATGGTTAAAGTTGCGCGTCGATTTGTCAGCAACGATGCGCGTGCTCTATATCGCACTTCGGCGGAACGATGCTGCCTGCACAAATATGCCTACGATCGCGAGGCCGATGAACACCAGTGTCGAACCAGTCGGCGGTAGCAAAATGGCGCTTTGAATCAAGTACGCGCCGATAAAGGACGAGACAATGATCAGTGCCCAACCAAAGACCGCCAGCAGCAGAATCGCCCCGATGATGCCGCCAATGACGAAGATGATCGTCGAGTATTGCGCATAGTGCACAAAAAATGCAGCGGCGACTGCCGTGGCGAGTTTTCCGCCCGCTAAGAAACCGAGTACAGCAATCGCAATTTTTTGAAGGAACAGTGCGAGCAACGCTCCGAGTAAGCCGAAGAGTAGAGCAATTAGTAACGCCAGCAGCGACGACGGCTCGTTAACGAGCAGCGGCGCAACCTGCACGCCGACAGCGAATCCGACTGCGGCAACACACAGCCAGAAGAGCCTTCGCCCGAAGAACAGAATCGCGATCCCAATGAGTACGCCTACGATCGTGACAGAGGAATGCATGGGAAAAAGGGATTTCGACAATTACAGTGTAGAGGCGTCTGTGCCAAACGCCTGTTTTTTGGATTCCGGTGCCTGACACAAGCCCCGCTGCACTTACTGCATCGACTGAATCGGGCTGGTGGGATTTGAACCCACGGCCTCCTGGTCCCGAACCAGGCGCTCTACCAAGCTGAGCCACAGCCCGAAATAACCAAATTTGTCCCGAGGACGCGGTCCTTACTTCGCGTATTTTGATCTAAATCGCAAGGACAGAGCTTCATTGCTCACCTTGCTTCACCAGATGACACCAGTAAAATCCGCCGTGCTTTCCCAGCCAACTTCACAGTTGAGCAACCAATCTCACTTGAATCAGGTGCTGGAGCTGCTTCGGACGCTGATGGAATACCGCAGCGCTGAAGTGCGACAGCGATTGGAAAAAGTCGGGCGCGAAACCTCGATGTTGCACATGGATGTTTTGCTCCTGATCTATCACTTCGCGCGCTTCGGAGCTGGGAACGTGCTCGAGATTGGTCCTTATATCGGCGGATCCACGATCGCCGCGGCGTTTGGTGCGCGGGAGGCAGGCACGCAGAAGAAAGTCATCACGATTGAAGCCGGAGGCAGCGTAAAACATTTTCGACTATCGAGCAGGAACATCATCAAGGATTTGAAAAAGAACCTCGCGCGGTTCGGAGTAGCGGAAGACGTGATCTTGATAAACGGGCGCTCATCGGACGAGGCAATCATTTCGGAGGTTCATCGGTGCTTCAGTAGCCATGAAATTGGCCTGTTTATTTTCGATGCTGGCAATAACGTGCGTCGGGATTTGGATTGTTACGGTGACCTGCTCAACGATGGCTGCTGGGTCGTGATCGACGATTACTTTGGGCCGGCGAAAGCGGCGCCCCTTCGCGCGCAGGTTGACGCACTTGTGAGTGAGGGCCGGCTCGTTCCGTTTGGATATTACGGATGGGGCACCTGGGTCGGCCAGTGGCAGCGGAAATGACTTCCGTTACCGCGTGGCGGCAAGTCCGCCTTGGCTGCGTCGCCCGAAACTACTTTGTGGTCTGCCGGACAAAAAGCGTTGACAACGAGCCGCTTCGTTTGGAAAATCAACACTCCTTTTTACCATGCTCGTACCGCAACTTGTTCCGTCCGCGCTTACAAGCAGCGTGTCGACTATCCTTCAATTCCCGACCGAGGCAGTTCGCCCCGTTCGTTTCTTGCGCCATATGACGACTCAACTTCTTCAGGAAGCAGCACAGGTTATCCCGAATCAGCAACTTCTGATTAATGTTGTCTCCAAGCGTGTGCGTCAGCTTGGCTTAGGACATCGGCCGTTGGTAGAGACGACGCCGCGAATGTCGTTAACGGACATTGCGCTAAAGGAAATCATCGCCGGCAAACTGACTTACGAGTCGCTCGAAGGTTCGACCGACGGCGCGTAGCTTCTTTGTAGCGTGCGCTGTCCTCAGCGCATGATTCCGGGTGGATTATCCGCTGAGGACAGCGGACGCTACGGCCATACGCGTAGCAATGCGCAACATCTCTGGCACCATGGCAGCTGAATCGATAATCAATCGCAAAGCGCTGCGGGATTATCACATCGTTGACCGCTACGAAGCGGGCATCGAGTTGAAGGGCAGCGAGGTCAAATCAATCCGCGCGGGCAAGGCCAACATCGGCGACGCGTTCGCACGAATCGAAAACGGCGAAGCGTTTCTTTACAATGCCGACATTCAACCCTACGAGCGCGCCAGCCACGAAATTCCAAGCGCAAAACGAACTCGCAAGTTGTTGCTCCACCGCGAGGAGATCGACAGGCTCTACGGCGAAGCCCAAGTGAAAGGCCGCACCCTGGTGGTGCTAAAGTTGTATTGGAAAAACGGCAAGGTGAAGGCCGAGGTCGGCGTAGGCACAGGCAAGCTTGCGCATGACAAGCGTGCCGATTTGAAGAAGCGCGCCGTCGATCGCGAGACGGCGCGTGAAGTCGCGCGTTTCAATCGCAAACACGCGTGATTGTCCCGTCAAGCGACGCGGCGGGGCTTGCTGTTCACAGCCGCTTGCTCTGAACGGTTCGTGTCTGATTATAGGGTCGTGCAAATGAATAGTCGGGTTTGGCTCGGAGCAGGCGCTCTGGTAGTCGGCGGTTGGATAACCGCTCGTGTCATTCGCACGGCGCAATACACGTTGCGCGATAAAGTTGCCTTGATCAGTGGCGGATCGCGCGGACTTGGCCTCGTGCTGGCGCGACACATTTGCGACCAAGGCGGACACGTTGCTCTCATCGCGCGCGATCCAGAAGAACTTGCGCGTGCAAAAGCCGATCTCACTGGTCGCGGCGGAAAAGTTCTCGCGGTCGAATGCGATCTGCTCGATCGCGATCAGATTCAGGTCGCTGTTCGGAAAGTCATCGATCATTTCGACAGGATTGACATTCTGATCAACAACGCCGGCATCATCGAAGTCGGTCCGCTCGATCACATGACCCGCGAAGATTACGACCGCGCGATGAGACTGCATTTTTGGGCGCCGTACGAATTGATTTCGCAGATCGTGCCGGAGATGCGTCTCTGGGGTGGGGGACGTATCGTGAACATCACCTCTATCGGCGGCAAAGTTGCAATGCCGCATTTTGCGCCCTACAGCGCCAGTAAGTTTGCACTAACCGGTTTCTCTGATGCGATTCGGGCTGAGCTAGCGCGTGACAATATTCAGGTCACAACCGTAGCGCCGGGACTGATGCGGACCGGTTCACACGTGAACGCAAAGTTCAAAGGCAACCACAACGCTGAATTTGCCTGGTTCTCGGCCTCCGCGGGCGCGCCGCTGATTTCAATGGACGCTGATCGCGCAGCGCGGAAAATCGTTGCGGCGTGCAGACGTGGTCAGCCATCGCTCACTCTCACGCTTGGGGCCCGCGGTGCGATCGCCGGGAACGCGCTGTTTCCAAATCTCATCGGCTACGCCATGAAAATTGTGAATCGGTTTCTCCCCGATGTAGCCGACGAAAGGGGCACGCAGTCTCGCGCTGGTTCGGAGCTCGCACGACTAACGCCGGAATGGATGACACGTCTGGCCGACCGCGCGACGAAGGAGAACAATGAAGAAAAAAGCCACGCGCCATAGGCGTGATCGCTGATCGCGGCGTCTGACACGACGCCCTACTTTTTTTCTGATGAGCGAACGGCTCTTCGTCGCAATCGATCTGCCGGACTCAACGCGCCAATTGCTTGCAGATCTTGATCCGGACATTCGTGGCGTGCGTTGGACGGAAGCCGATCAGATGCACCTCACGCTCGGTTTTTTCGGGGACGTGCGGGAAGATATTGAACTCAAACTTCGGGAAAAACTCAGCGCGGTCGGGTTCGGCGCGTTTTTTCTCCCTGTGAACGGCGTCGGTGTGTTCTCCTCAAAAGGCGCGCCGAAAATTATTTGGATTGGCGTCGGCAAAGCACACCCGCATCTGTTCCAAATTCACAAGCGCGTGCAGGAAGCCGCGCTGGCCGTCGGCATCGAACCGGAGCTTCGCCCGTGGCATCCGCACATCACGATGGCGCGTTGCCGCGATTTGTCCGCTCAAGCGCTCCGGAAATTCTTACAATCGAATGCTGAGTTCGACGCTGGAATGATCCGTGTAGACGCTTTTCATCTTTATTCGAGCAAACTGACCCTTGCGGGCCCAATTCATACTCGCGAACTTACCGTTCCCTGCAGCGGCGGTCTATGACCGCCGAGAGCTACTGTAGCCGCTTCGCTGTTCGAAGCGCGGAACGAAATGTCTTTGTCCAACCAGTGTAACCCGTGTCACAGAGACGCGGCCACAGATTACAGCCCTTTGCTCGACAACGGTGCGGCGATGTGCTCGAGCGAGCGTCGCTCGGCCGCCACGCCGATCCATGCTTCTATCGCCGCCGCAAAAATCATCAACGCCGCAGCCACCAAATATCCTATGAATAATGTTGTGCTCGAGCCCGTGCCGATGATCCAACCGAACAGTAGCGGCGCGCCGACACCACCGACCAGTGTTCCCAGTGCAAAGAAAATTGCAATCGCCATTCCGCGGATTTCCAGCGGAAAAATCTCGCTCACGGTCAGGTAGGCGGAACTGGCGGCCGCAGAAGCGACGAAAAAGATAATTGTCCACGCAAGCGTTTGCGTTTGCGCGGTCAGCAATCCCGCGTGAAAAAGCCAGCCAGTCACGGCGAGCAATACTCCTGCGAGCGCATACGTTAGGGTAATCATTTGTTTGCGCCCGATCGTATCGAACAGATGCCCGAGTAGCAGTGGCCCGAGCACATTTCCAAGCGCGAACGGTAAAAGATAACCGCCGACGTCTTTTCCCGGCACGCCGTAGAACCGCATCAACACAAGTGCATACGTGAAGAAGATTGCGTTATAAAAAAATGCCTGCGTTGACATGAGCACGAAACCAAGAAACGAACGCCGCCGATGTTCGTGTACAATCGCGTTCCAGATTTCGCGCCAGGGCGTATGCGTGCGAGTGCGAATGCGCGTGGGGAACAGGTCACTGTAGCGGCGTTCTCCGGGCGCCGAATCGCGGGTGCCATAAATTTTTCGTTCCACGTCCGCAACGATCTCTTCCGCTTCGTGATTCCGCCCGTGAATCATCAACCAGCGCGGACTCTCTGGTATCCATCGGCGAAAGAAAATCACGATTAATCCCAGCGTCGCGCCGATTCCAAATGCGCATCGCCATCCAAGCCAGATCGGAATGCGGCGCGGATCGAGCAGCACGAGCGTGGCAGCGGCGCCCATCGCAGCGCCAACCCAATATGAGCCGTTGACGATCAAATCGACCCGGCCACGCACACGCGCTGGAATCAATTCGTCAATCGCCGAATTGATCGCCGCGTATTCGCCGCCAATGCCCGCTCCGGTGATTGCGCGAAACAGCGCATAGCTCCAGAAATTCCAGGAGAACCCCGATAGGGCCGTTCCGATCAGATAAACCGCAACCGTGATGAAGAACAATTTCTTGCGGCCAAACCGATCGGTTCCGTAGCCAAAAAGCAGCGCACCGATCACTGCGCCAGCCAAATAGCACGTCGCGCTCGCACCGACTTGCGCGTCGCTCAATCCGAGCGTGTCGTGCCGCGTCAAAACTCCACCCAACGCTCCGGCCAATGTGACTTCCAGACCATCCAAGATCCACGTCGCCCCGAGCGAAACCACAATGAGCCAATGCCAGGAGCTCCACGGCAAGGCATCTAACCGCGCCGGAACATAGGATTCAATGGTTTGGCCGTTTCGCATCCACCAGTCTTTTCGCGCAAAGAAACGGGCGATGCAAAGCACGCCGAGGGCGGCCTGGCTCCATCGGCAAATGTGGAGACGGCCTGCCCTTCAGGCCGTTTTTGGATTTGAGAGAAGGCTTCTAATCCAGCAGTTCGACCGAATCGCCTTTGTGCAGCATGCCTTCGACGATGATTGCACCGTACACACCAGCAGTACCCTCATGCGCTTGCGCTACTTTTTTCAGTATTGCCGGTGTTCTCTCCGATGTGTCGGGATCGAGCGTGATTACTACGCAGCGCGAATCACGTTCCAAAACTCTGACGATTACTTTCGGCCCGATCTTCAACGACCGGCCGACAAGTTCGTTTTCGCCGAAGCCGTTATCAGAGGCCAAATCCAAATAGACATTTGCTCTGAAACGTCGCTTGTCGATTGGAGTTTCCGTTTCTTCAGAGAGTTGCCGTGCTGATTGCAAGCTAAGGATCGACACGGGACGGCAATCGGTCATTGCCCGGTGCGATCGCATCAATGTGAGTTGATGCTTCTCGTCGATCTCGCTGCGCAGAATGTCGATCAGAGCCGGATCATCGATCGCAAGCGTTTTTCCATCCGGAGTTTCAATATCGACCATTAGCTCTGAAATGTCGGCGGAGAGAGGACCCGCGCCCATTTTTTCCGCTTCCGTTAGATTCATGGGGCGCGCAGCTTTGTCAGGATAACGAAACCGGGGTCGATATTGCAGAAGTCTTCGCTGCTCGCGCGCCGTGAAATACGGAAACCCCCTCGGGCTTGCCGAACTTTTGAAGGCGAAGACGCGGTCGCCGTAAACTCCCGGGTAACCTGCAAACGCTTCCTCCAACTCCTCGCCACGCATGCTTTTGACGGGATAGCGCCAGAGGCTATCCACTTTTCCGACGATGTTCACATGTTTTTCCTCGCGGATTGCGGCGTTAGATCAGCGCGGCGCATTATTTCGTTTGCGGGCACACTTGGATCGAGAACTTTCTTTGCGCTTTCAATTCCCATAACAGGCAGCCTGGCGGGATCGAGCAATCCGATCTGCACAAGCACGCTCGCCTGATCCCAATAAATGTGCTCGTGAGCCAGTTTGCCGTCTCTGACTCGAACGATTGCGACTAGTGGAACCTCCACGCGTTTTCCCGTTGGAGAAATTCCGGGCAACATCCAATCCATCGGAATAGTGTGAGTGAACTTGAATACCATTTCGTCCACTATTTGATCCTCGCCGATTGTTCGCGAGACAGGCGTCATCTCCGTGTCCGGCGGCATCTGCGGAATGAAACGTTTCGAGTAGAATTCGCGTAATTCGTCACGACCTGAACCGCCGGTGAGTACAGGTATGTGATTGACGTAAGCGTCTTCCACCATCGTTGCGAGCGTATCGTCGGTGCTACGCGCGGAGAACTCGTACCGCACATGGTCCTCCCATAGTTTGCGCAAAGCTTCCTGCGCAGGAGTGAGCTTAGTGTTCGCATCCGTCTGCTCTTGCTTGGACATCGTCCCCTCCGTCTCCGTTTCTGATCAAGCGCCGCGACAGAGTGCGAGCCTTGCTAGCGAAACAAAAGCGTAATCGCGGAATTCCGAAACGAAAGTCTGCGAGCGCAGACTCTTATTTTTTATCCAGAAAAGTAACCGCGCCTGTATCGAGACTGTAATAGCAACCGATGACCTGTACGTCACCGGAATCAACTCTACCCTTTAGAATTGGAGTCGACGAACGCAAAGCGTCCACAACATGTTTCACATTTGCCTTGATCGTCGTGTCCAGATCACCTTTGGGCGTCGACTCTACTACGGGCTTGATGGCCGTGACCAGTGACTGAATATGCCCTGGTGCCTTCCCTTTAGCAGCGACCGTTTTCATTGCGGCGTCGACGGCACCGCAACTCTGATGGCCGAGCACGACAATCAGGCGAGCGCCCAAAATATCGACCCCGTATTCGATGGTTCCCAGCCCTTCATCGTTGAGCACATTGCCCGCTACTCGAACGATGAACAGATCTCCGAGGCCTTCATCAAAGACGATTTCGGGTGGCACGCGCGAATCGGAACAACTAAGGATGATCGCAAACGGGTGCTGACTCTTCGTCAGTTCTGCGCGTCGTTTGGCGGCCTCCTCGGCATTCATGCCCAGGGAGATCGTGCCCGGATTTTCATAGCTGTTCTTAGCGATGTACGCTCGCTCATCACTTGACTCATGCGGGTGCTGCATGTTCCCCGAAATGAAACGACTATTGCCTTCCTTGAGTAGCGAGATTGCTTCGACAGGAGAAATCATTGGCCGATCGGGAGGAGCTCATCGCGACCTGAACCGCCGGTGAGTACAGGTATGTGATTGACGTAAGCGTTGTCGACCATCGTTGCGAGTGTGTCGCCGGTGCTACGTGTGGAGAACTCGTACCGCACATGCTCCTCCCATAGTTTGCGCAGAGCTTCCTTGGCAGGCCTGAGATTTTTAGTTGCGTCATTTTTTCCGGTTTTGGCCATGATTTCTTCCTCTTGGTTTTTAATCGAACGCGGCAACAAGACATCGAGCGTGCGACGCGCTCAAGTGCGAAGCGACAATCTGAGCCGAGGCAGTTAATAGGCGCGTTACCGCGCCGAACCTCGAGCGAGCTACCGGAAAAGCCAGTGCGAGCACGGCGATTCCGAATGGCGAAAATAGAGACTGCCCTCAGTCGGGCAGGAACGTCACTTTGCCCGTGGAGACATCGTAGATCGCTCCGACGAGGCCGACCGTACCAGCGTCGAGCTGAGCCTTTATTGTCGGGCTCTTCTCGCGAATCTCCTTCATCGCCTGAGAGACGTTGGCCTCGGCGACTTTGTTGACGTACGCGTCGTCTTTCGCGCTTCCAGGGCCGGATGCCGACACGGCGGGCCGAATCTTCGCCAGAAGCTCGGTGAGATTGCCCAGCTTCGCGTCGTCAATGGCGCCCTTTACAGCGCCGCATGAGGTGTGCCCGAGGACGACGACCAGTTTCGATCCGACGACTTTCGTTGCATACTCCATGCTGCCGAGCACGTCTTCGTTGACGATGTTGCCCGCGATGCGGATCCCGAAGACGTCGCCAATTCCCTGGTCGAAGATGATCTCGATCGGAGCGCGAGAGTCCATGCACGCGAGGACGACCGCAAACGGATACTGACCGCCCGCAGTCGCTGACACCTTAGCCAGCCAATCGCGACTCCTCATGTTCTTCTTAACGAAGCGAGCGTTACCCTTCTTCAGCTTTTCCAAGGCCGAGGCCGGCGTCAGCGCAGCCTGCGATTCCGAAGTCTGAACAGCCGGGGCCTTCTTACCAGTGGCGTCGGTGGGAGTTTGCGCGAGAGCCGATGCCGAAACGGCAAGAGCAAGTGCCACGAGTCCCATCGCGAATGTCGTTCGTCGCATAAATCCTCCTTTAATGTTCGAATATATCACAACACACGTCATACGCTCGCGGCGGGCGAGCCTATTGTCGTCGCGCCTTGTCTCACACGTCGTAATACATCGCGATCCGATCGTGATTGCGATTCAATTATTCCTTGAAGGCTATGCCTCGACCGGACCCCATTGGCTGGACCAACTCCGGCCGAAGGGATGACTCATTTCCTCTTCCGGTGCCTGCGCCACATGCTGCTGTGTACAGAGCTGCTGATACCGTCGATGTGCCGATTCTCCACCGACATAGGCGATGCCGGCTTTTTCGTCTTTGAAGACGTAGAACCCTTTGCCCTTAACGGTGGCGTGCTCCAGTTTGTTGCTCGGAAGCGAGGCGTAGAGCTCCTTTTGTTTTGCCGTCTGCGGAGTACGCGCATGGAAGCCAGCTTGGGAGAGCAACGACGGGGTGTTCTCGGTTTGCATGGTGGCGCAGCCGGCAATGAAAATGATGCCACAGGCGGCCAATATCAGAATCAGGGTTAATTCACTTATTCTCGTTTTCATGGTTTGTTGTGTGTCGACGCTTGCGACCGGTAAGTAGAAAGCGCCTCGACTGCTGGAGTCAATAGTCTATTTAGCCTGTCACAAAAATGTAACAATTGCGTGTCGATTGAACTCAGATGAAAAGCCGGAAGAGAAAAAGCGTAAAACACGGCGTTGATGTCACCCACAAGTCGCGCAATTACACGTCGTAATACATCGCGAACTCATACGGGTGCGGGCGGAGACGTAGCGCGTCGTATTCCTTTTGTTTCATGTCGATCCAGTTGGCGATGAAGTTTTCGTTGAAGACGTCACCGCGCAGCAGGAAGGAATGATCGGCCTGGAGGGCTTCGATTGCGCCGCGGAGCGAATCGGGGACGCTGGCAACCTGGGCGAGTTCCTCCGGCGGCAACTCATAAAGGTTTTTATCCAACGGATCGCCGGGGTCCATGCGGTTTTGGATTCCGTCGAGCCCCGCAAGAAGCATCGCGGAGAAGGCGAGATAGGGATTTGCAGCGGCGTCGGGCGTGCGGAACTCGATGCGCTTTGCTTTCGGGCTCGGTGAGTAGGTCGGAATTCGAATTGCGGCGGAGCGATTGCGAGCGGAGTAGGCGAGATTGACCGGCGCTTCGAATCCGGGGACGAGGCGTTTGTAGCTGTTGGTGGTTGGATTCGTCAGGCACGTGAGCGCCGGCGCGTGTTTCAAAATTCCGCCGATGAAAAACAGAGCCGTGTCACTGAGCCCGGCGTAGCCGTTTCCGGCGAAGAGCGGTTTGTCGTCTTTCCAAAGCGAGATGTGGGTATGCATGCCGCTGCCGTTGTCTCCGAAGATTGGTTTCGGCATGAACGTCACCGTTCTGTTGTGCCGTTTGGCGACATTTCGCAGGATGTATTTGTAATACTGCATGTTGTCGCCCATGCGCTTGAGCGGCGCGTAACGAATGTCGATCTCTGCCTGGCCGGCAGTGGCGACTTCGTGATGCTGGCGCTCGATCGCCACACCGGCTTTCTCGAGCTCCAAACACATTTCGTTGCGAATGTCCTGCAACGTGTCCATCGGCGAGACAGGAAAGTACCCTTCCTTCGGTCGAATCTTGTAACCGAGATTTGGGAATTCCTCGCGCGCGCTGTTCCAATGCCCCTCGGCGCTATCGACAACGTATGACGAGGCATTGCCGCTGTTTGCAAATCGCACGTCATCGAAAATGAAAAATTCTGCTTCCGGCCCAATGAACGCCGTGTCTGCGATTCCAGTCGATTTGAGGTAAGCCTCTGCCTTTTCAGCGACACCGCGCGGATCTCGATCGTACGGTTCGCGAGTGATGGGATCGACGATGGTGCAAATGAGGCTCAGGGTGGGTTCGGCGTTGAAGACATCGATCCACGCCGTCGTCGCGTCCGGAATGACAAGCATGTCCGAGGCATTGATCACGCGCCAACCGCGGATGCTCGATCCATCAAAGCCGAGCCCTTCGGTGAAGATTTCCTCATTGTATTCGGTGAGCGTCGTCGTGAAATGCTGCCAGGTGCCGAGCAAATCCGTGAACTTGAAGTCGATCAATTTCACATTGCTGTCTTTGATGATTTTGCTGACGTCGGATGGAGTTTTATCTTTGGCCATGTTGAGGAGTTCCTGGTTGTTGAGAGTTGATGGAAAATCAAAATGACGAAATTCGGACGACGATTTGCGAAAGAATGACTGAATGACAAGTTCCGCGCGCAGCCGGATCCGTCATTCGAAATTCGTCATTGCTTCGTGATTCGCCAGTCGAGCTTTCGTCATTAAATCTACACCGCTTTTTCGCCGATCTCTTCAGTGCGGATACGCACCGCGTGTTCCACCGGGAGCACGAACACCTTCCCGTCTCCGATCTTTCCGGTCTTCGCTGCGGCCACCACGACATTCACCGCTTTTTCAATCAAGTCATCCGCCATTACCACTTCCACTTTCACCTTCGGCAGAAAATCCACCGTGTATTCGCTTCCCCGGTAAATTTCGGTGTGCCCTTTTTGTCGGCCAAAACCTTTGACCTCGGTGACGGTCATCCCTTCGATGCCAAGCTCTGCGAGCGCTTCTTTGACCTCTTCGAGCTTGAACGGTTTAATGATGGCCTCCAATTTTTTCATGTCGCAGTAACGTTGGCATCGCGCGGCGCTTTGCAATCGAAAGCCAACCGCAGCACGCGCTCTCATAGCAATTGCCCGACGCGAATGCAATCACGAATTTTTGAAATCGCGTCCTCATCTGGAACGGAGCTAAACGGAGTGGAAAAATCCCGCAAATGGCACCTCCGTTTTGCGACGGCATTGAAAGCCTTCGGGGCTGCGTTGCAGCCTCGATTTCGGTCGGAATGACAGGTCAAATGCGTGGCAGATTTGCCAATTTTATCTGACGTTTAATACTCAAACCTGATGTCCCGCGACTCTTTCGTTCACCTTCATCTGCACACCGAATATTCGCTGTTGGATGGAAGTATCCGAATGAAGGAGCTGATGAAAAAAGCCGCGGAATTCAATATGCCTGCCGTCGCGATGACCGACCACGGCAATTTATTTGGCGCGATTGAATTCTACCAGGAAGCGCACCGTGCCGGGGTGAAACCGATCATCGGCTGTGAGGTTTACGTTGCGCCAGGTTCGCACAAGGATCGGCCGCCATCGCGACGGGAATCGGCGTATCACTTCACGTTGTTGGCCGAAAACGAAACTGGCTACCGCAATCTCGTGAAGCTGGTGACGGCAGGGCATCTGGATGGGTTTCATTACGCGCCGCGAATCGACAAGGAGATGTTGGCGGCGCGTTCGGAGGGTTTGATCGGAATGAGCGGCTGCCTTGCGGGCGAAATCAACAGCGCGATTCAGTCAAACAACATCGAGAAAGCAAAACAGGGCGCCGCCGAATATCGGGATATCCTCGGGGCGGAGAATTTCTTCGTAGAATTGCACGACCACGGGATGGAAGAGCAAAAAATGTGCAATATCGCGCTCGTTGAGATTGCGCGAGACCTGGGCATTGGCCTGGTCGCGGCGAACGATGTGCATTTTCTCCGCCGAAGCGATCACGAGGCGCACGACGTGATGCTTTGCATCGGCACCGGCAAAATGGTGCAGGACGAAAGCCGGATGCGTTATCTGCCGGAATTGTATTTCAAATCACCGGCCGAGATGCGGCAGCTGTTTCGTGATTTTCCCGAGGCGATCACGAACACACTGCGTGTTGGCGAACGTTGCCATCTCGATCTTGAGTTTGGGGGTTCGAAATACCCGGAATATCCGGTGCCGGCTGGCAAAACACGGGAAGGATATTTGCGCGAGCTTTGCCACCAGGGTTTGCGCACGCGCTACGGCGAACGGGCGACGTCCGATTCGGAATTGACGCGGCGCCTCGAGTACGAACTCGGTGTTCTGGAAAAGACGGGGTTCGTTAGTTATCTCCTCATCGTTTGGGATTTCATTCATTTCGCGAAAGAGAAAGGGATCCCGGTTGGTCCTGGACGCGGTTCAGCTGCCGGCTCGATCGTTGCGTTTGTCCTTGGGATCACAGACATCGACCCGCTTCAGTTCGGCCTGATTTTCGAGCGGTTTTTGAATCCTGATCGTGTTTCGCCTCCGGATATCGACGTGGATTTCTGCGAAGCGCGCCGCGGCGAGGTCCTCGAATACGTTCGACAAAAATACGGCGAGCGCCGCGTCGCACAGATCATTACATTCGGCAAGCTCAAGGCAAAAAGTGTGGTGCGCGACGTGGCCCGCGTGCTGGGATGGAGCTATCGCGATGCTGATCGCATCGCAAAGATGATTCCCAACGAGCTGAATATTACGCTCGAAACAGCAGCGGGAAAGAACGCGGAGCTGAAACGCGCGATCGCCACCGAGCCGCCGACACAGCAGCTGTTTGAGCACGCGAAACTTCTTGAAGGTTTGTCACGCAACGCTGGCGTGCACGCGGCAGGTGTGGTCATCGCAGATCGGGATTTGTCCGATTACATCCCGCTTTGTCACGACGTAAAAGGCAACGACGTGATCAGCCAGTACGCCATGGGACCGCTCAACGATTTGGGTCTTCTGAAGATGGATTTCCTCGGGTTGAAAACGCTGACCGTCATCGAGGATACGCTGACGCTGATTCGCAAACGCGACCAGGACTTTTCGCTAAAAGATATTCCGCTCAATGATACTGCTGCCTTCGCGCTGTACAACCGCGGCGAAACCATCGGCCTGTTCCAGATGGAATCCGGCGGCATGACCGGTCTCTCGAAGCAGTTCGATGTCAAAAAGCTCGACGACATCATTGCATTGATCGCGTTGTACCGGCCCGGTCCGATGGAACTCATCCCGGAATACGTGAAAGCGAAAAAGGGGATCACGCCAATCAAATACCTGCATCCGCTCCTCGAGGATATCTGCGCCGACACCTACGGCGTGATGATTTACCAGGAACAAGTAATGGCAGCTGCGAGCAAACTTGCCGGCTACTCGCTTGCGCAAGCGGATCTTCTCCGGCGCGCCATGGGCAAGAAAGACAAGGAGAAGATGGCGAAAGAACGCAGAAACTTCATCGAGGGCTGCGCGCGCACGAATAAAATTCCCGAGAAAAAGGCGAACGCCATTTTCGATTTGCTGGAAAAATTTGCCGGTTACGGATTCAACAAAAGTCACAGCGCGGCGTATGGCGTGATCAGTTATCAAACGGCCTTCCTCAAGGCGCATTACCCAGTGGAATTCATGGCGGGTTTGCTGAGCAACGAAATCAATAACACGGATAAAATTTCGGTCTTCGTAGGTGAATGCAAGCGGATGGGAATTTCAATTCTGCCGCCGGACATCAACAAGAGCGGGTTGAAATTCACACCGGAAACGTGGGAGGGGCCTCAACGTCCCGAGAGTCCAAGCATTGACCCCGCTCCAACATTGAATGCAATTCGTTACGGCTTGGCTGCAATCAAAAACGTCGGCGAAGCAGCGATGGCCATGGCCATTCGGGAGCGCGACGAACGCGGCGAGTTTTCTTCGTCGGAGGATTTCTGCAGCCGGCTCGATTCGCGCGTAGCCAATCGCAAAATGTTGGAAAGCCTCATCAAGGCGGGCGCGTTTGATTTTACCGGGCGCGATCGCGCGGAGCTCTTCGCGTGCATCGAAGATGCCCTTGCATCCTCGGCGGCTCTCCAGCGTGATCGGGTGGCTGGGCAGGTTTCGCTGTTCGATGAGCAAACGCATGCTGCAACGGCAACGAGGCGGCAATCGATCAAACCGTGGAACGAGCACGAGAAACTCTCGTTCGAGAAGGAGCTTCTCGGATTCTACGTGAGCGGTCACCCGCTGGATGCGTATGCCGATCTTTTTGCGGCAAAAAATTATCGATCAATTGCCTCGTTAGGCGAGCTTGACGATCGCGCGCAATTTAAGATTGCTGGAGCTATCGTGGAGGTGGAAAAAAAATTCACCAAGAAGGAGGGCAAGCCGTTCGCGGTTGTATGGCTCGAAGACCTAATGGACATGCTAGAGGTGGTCGTGTGGAACGAGGTTTATCTGAAGGTCTCGGATGTTCTCGTGCCCGGGCGCGTTGTTGAATTGAAAGCAACGTTGGACAGACGCGACGAAATGCTTCGGGCCACGGCGGTGGAAATTAAGCCGCTGCTAGCGGCACGATCTAATGGCGCAACCGAAAGATCGGAAGAAAATTCACAGCCCGCGATTCGTCTGCGATTTTCCTCGGCGACGACGGGGGATGAGTTGCGCCAGATCCGCAAAATTCTCGTCAGCTCACCCGGACGTCATCCCGTCCAACTGTTGTTTGATCGAGGTGACGGCAATTCGTTGCGGCTCGATGCGGGCACGGAATTTAGAGTGGATCTTACCCCGGATTTGGCGGAGAGGCTTTCCCGCTGGCTTGTGACCGGGTAACACCAGTAACTGAGCTACCGCTGGTTCTCTCGTTCTTTTGGACGTCCTTGGGGCGTAACTTCAGGACGCGGCACGGCCCCGAGTAACAATGTTTTTTCCTCCGGGCCTGTTCCAATGCAAAGGGGAAATGCGCGTTCGGTGCTATCGGGCGTCGAAACAATGGAAAATTGGCTAGCGACCTCTTCTTTCAACTTGACGCTCCAGCCGGATTGAAGAAGAGGGCCGCGAAACTCCAGCTCCGTCGCGGCAGGAGCAAGAGGCAGGGCCGCCGGCGCAATTTCAATTTTGTTCACGCAGTCAACGGGACGCGACATTAAATCGAAAATGGGTGTCGCTGTGGCGATTCTGATCACGACGCGTTTCGTATTTTCGAAATCGATTTCTCCACTAAGCGCAAGGTCTACTTCCTTGGTTGCGAGATTCAGAAACTCGAGAGAAGCGCGATTGCCGTCAAAAATTGCCAGGGTACTGGCTCCGATGACGTTTAAGAAAGAGTCGCTGGTGGCCAGCTTTCCGTTTACGAGCTGCACTTCACCAACGATGCGGGGACGCTCCAACGTTTCGGAGAGAGAGATTTTCCCACTCAAAATGCCGTCTTCCAGAATGTTTGAAGAGAAAAACTGAGGTGCGGCCGCCAGAAAGAGTGCCGGGAAATCCAGCGAAACCTTAAGAGGCGACATTTGAAAAGCGGTCCAAGTGACCCCGATGGGCAGCGGAAAATTCGCGGTGAAACTGAGTGGGCTCGATTTGGGCAAGTGAACCGCGCCGCGCATATCCCACTGACTCGAGTCGATGGTTGCTTGAAATTCTACCGGAATCGGGCCCGCGTTCTGTCGTGGTAACCCACGCAGGGTCGAAACGTAATCGCGCAGATCGTTTGTCCAGGCGTCGAGTGTCCCTGAATACTTGTGCTCCGGTGAAAGATCGATCTTGCCTTCACCCGAGAGAGAATCTTTCTTCCGAGTCAGATCGAAGCGTTCGATCTCCAGCTCGCTCGGTTTCAGAGTCACTTTTGCACTGAGGCTGTCGATGTCGTGTTTGAAAAACGTTAGCGAGGTACCCTCGATCGTGAGGTCACCGCCGAAGTTGCGGGCGTGGGTATCCATAGACCCTTCGATGCTGATTTTCCCCGCGAAATCAGCTGGATTTGCACCGAAAAGCGCAAGAAATTCGCCGAGCTGATTAATCGATGCCGAAACGTTTCCGCGAAAATCCGGCCTGAGCCACTCGGACGAGCTCGCAGGTAACGCAGCTTCGCCGCTTAAGGTGAACTGGTTGCTTTTTTGCCTGATGTAAACTTGCTGGAGCTCAATCTTCCGGTTGTAAAGTGCGGCGCCGACCATGAGCGCTTCTGCTGTGCGGTCGCGCCAGGTGAGCCCGGTTAATTCACCCCACAGCGACGCGGTTGCGCGGTCCGGCTCGATCAAATTGCCACGAAACGTGAAGTTGCTGGCATGGAGCAAACCATTGACACGGTCGGCGAAACCAAGCGCGTCTGAAATCTGCGCCAGCGAAAGGTCGGCGGCGCCACCCGCAATCTTCCAGTTAGAATGTGGCGAATGCCATTCATGCGAAATATTCGCCCGAAGTTTGCCACCGAACGCATCGACGTCGAACTGCAATCCCATTCGCCGGTTCCCCAGCCGTGCCAGGTCCACTGTCGCGGCCTGCAAGTCCAGGCCGTGCGTCAAAGTCAGTCCGGCGAGCGTCAAGCGATTGCCTTCCCAGTGAGTTGCGCCGCGCAACTGCGAAAAAGTTTGGCGCACCCATGGTGAGGTGATCATGAGCTCGGCAGCGGTGAACCGGCCCGGCTCCGCCTCGCTTGCAGATAGCGAAGCGTTCCGCAGCAAAATCAAACTCGGCCCGTTCTCGACCCGTGTTTCCAGCTTGGCGATGCTTAAGGTTTCCGGGAGCAATCGATGGAGCGTCGCCCAGCCGCGTTCGCTTAGTGCTTGCACACTTGGATTCGTGCGGTGCAGCTCGGCGTGGAATTCTTGAACGGAAATATTTCGGATGTCGCGGCCGCTCAGGTGCAGAAAGACGTGCTTGAGATTCAAAACAACTCGCGCGTCAAGGACAGTGACATCAACGCGGGCTGCATCGCCACGCACGCTTTTCAGGTGAATCTGACGAATGACAATGGGACGCAGAAACGGCGCGTCGACTCCGTCGATCGTAGCGACGAGCCCCTCCTGGCGGGCGAACCACCAGACCCAGAGGCGAACCCCGTTGGAGACCGCAATTGGCGCAAGCAGCACAGCGGCGAGCGCCACGATGGCGATCACCAGAATAATGAGGAAGATTCGATTCTTAAACGGCATCCCTGTGAGACGAAGAGGATCAGTAAACGGAGGACCGATAATCGGTAATTACACCTGCATGTGTCACTTAAATACTGATCGCGGTTGACTGACCATTATTCACTTTTCTTCTCGTCTTTGAACACCAAACGCAGCGGCTGCGCCGTGTGAATTCGTTGTTCGAGTTGCTGTTGCAAAGTTTTCTCGGCTTCAGCGGGCAGCTCGCTTGCTGCCGCTTTCTTCCAAGCCAACTCAGGCAGCACTGACACTTCGCTTTGAACATCCTGCCCGGAAATGTGGTTCCATAACCCGTTTTCGAATGCGAGTACGTCCATTTGTTGCTGCTCAACGCCCAAAATCTGCGCATGCGGCAGCTGCACGATGATTTCATCCGGGCGAATATCGATCGAGAGGCCTTTCCGCAGATCGAATCCGGCTTTGGCAATGAATGTGCCATGCAGTTTCACGCGTTTGGAGCTGCCCACCCATGTATGGAGCAATTCGTGTTCGACTTCGATGCGACGGGACAGGACGACCAGCTCGCTTACCGGCGCCGTCTGTTCCATGTAAACGCGGTCATTGATCGTGATCCGTGGCTGTAAATGCGCGATGTCGACGAATGCAGCGCGGAGATTTTTGCCAAGCCTCTCCAGCTCAGCCGTGCTTTGCCGCGCTGTGCGCGCCGGCCAGCTCTCCAAACGCAAAAAGATGATCAAGATCGTAATTGCAATTGTGAGTGCCAAAAGCGTGAACGCGATTGGCCATGCAACACGATAGGGGTTTGCTGATTTCGACATTGGACGTTCCGCGTTGACCGTTTCTTTCAGACGCAATCGGGCAAGAGGAGATCACGAGCAAGGAGAAAGCGGCGAACATTCGGCTCCAAAAAATTACCGCCCCCCACACCCGATAGGCGTGAAGGGCGGCTGTTCCCCCCAGAACAATCGTAGAAAACTTTCAAGGCTCTAAACGAGGTTTCGCCCGCTCGCAACAAAATTCTACACAAAATTTTCAAAAAAGTTTCTGGCAGTTCTGCCGTTGCGATGTCCACAGAAAAAACGAGGGCACGACAGACTGAACGCGAGGTCGAATGACAGCGCGATCGAAAGGTTGCGCAAGCGCGCGGCGCGGTCTCTAGTTTTGGAATGCGTGATTTGGGTGATGAACGGGTGTCGCGCAACAATTTCGCCGGTTCATTGCTGGTCGCTCATCCGAACATGGTCGATCCGAACTTTCGGCGCACCGTGCTTTTTGTTTCCGAGCATGAGCCTAACGAGGGCGCGTTGGGCGTGATAATTAATCGCCCCCTTGACCGTCCAGTGACTGAACTGGTCTCGGGTACGCCGCCGGAGGGGCTCGCAGATGTCCCGGTGTTTTTGGGCGGTCCGGTTGGAAAAAACCAACTAATGTTTGCTGCGTTTGAATGGCAGAAGGGCGCAGGTTTGAAACTCAATCACAACGTCAGTTTCGACGAAGGAAGCAAAGCACAGGTCCAAAAGAATTTGCTTACGGTTTGCGCTTTTGTCGGCTACGCCGGCTGGGGTGCCGGCCAACTCGAAAGCGAGGTGAAGCAAAAAGCGTGGGTCGTGCAGAATGCCAATCCATCGCTGCTAAAACTTGATCGCCTGCCAAATCTGTGGTTCGAGATTATGCGAACGCTGGGAGGGTGGTATAAAATGCTCGCCGCCGCTCCAGATGATCCCTCGCTCAACTAATTTAAGAATTGAGACGCCCGAAGTGATTTAGCTTGATTCCAGGTCTCATTTCTCACTAATCACTCTCACTTCGCACCATGATCGTCGGTGTCCCAAAAGAGACTAAGGAGCAAGAGCAGCGCATTGCCTTGCTGCCGTCCGCTACAAACCAACTCACCAGGCGTGGTCACTCCGTTTTGGTGGAAAGGAATGCGGGGCTCGGCTCTGGCTACCCCGACCAGGATTACGTTAAAGCCGGTGCGGAAATTGTGGAGCAGGCAAAGGAAGTTTTCGCGCGCGCTGACATGATTGTGAAGGTCAAGGAACCTCTCAAAGCAGAGTTCCCGTTATTGCGCAGGGGCCAGATTCTTTTTACCTATCTGCACCTGGCTGCGAGCAAATCTCTCACTGAGGCTTTGCTGAAATCAGGTGTGACCGCCGTGGCATACGAGACGATCCAGGTGGACCATCGTTTGCCGCTGCTGGAACCGATGAGCGAAATTGCCGGTCGCATGTCGGTGGTAATGGGCGCCAATTTTCTCGCCAAGTACAACGGTGGCAGCGGGGTTTTGCTGGGCGGCGTTCCGGGAGTTTTGCCCGGGAGCGTGGTCATCCTCGGTGGTGGCACTTCGGGCGTGAACGCCCTACGCATGGCCAGAGGCCTCGGTGCCGACGCCACAATTCTCGACGTCGATGTCGAACGGCTGCGATTTCTGGATATCGCAATAGAAAACCTGCGCACACTTTATTCGAACGAAGCAAACTTGGACGAATTAATGCCCGATTGCGATTTGCTCATCGGCGCCGTGCTTTTGCCGGGCGCCAAGGCGCCGAAGCTGATCACACGCGCAATGTTGCGAAAGATGAAACCCGGCAGTGTGATGGTAGATATTTCGATTGATCAGGGGGGGTGCGCCGAGACCTCGCGACCAACGACGCATCTCGATCCGGTTTACGTCGAGGAAGGTGTGACGCATTATTGCGTGGCAAACATGCCGGCAGCGTACGCGCGCACCGCGACACAAGCGCTTACGAACGTCACCTATCGTTATGTGGAACTCCTGGCCGATTTCGGCCTTGAGGGCGCGTGCAAAAAGCAGCCGGCACTAATTGGTGGGATCAACACCCGCGAAGGCCGGCTTACTTGCAAGGCCGTAGCTGACGCGCACGGCTTAAAATGGGAGGCACCGTTTTAGTGCTCGTGGCGAGCCATTTGTGTTTAAAGAAACATTCTACGCGGTCCAAAAACTGCGCTTGCTGCAATTGATCAATTGAAGCAGTGTGCGTTTCCAACTATGAAGAAATACATCTGCATTCTGGCCGGAGCCGCGCTTCTCGCGGCGTGCGAGCAAAAAACTGAAACTGTCACTCCTGCGACAAGTCCAACTCCTACGACCCCACCGCCTGCGGCGACTGAAATGACGAGCCCCGCTCCCGCTGCAACGGAAGCTCCAGCTGCCACCACTGATTCGCCGGCTGGTGCAGAGGAAACACCTGCCGAGTCGCCGCCTGGGCAATAAATTGCCGGGATTCTTTTTCTCGAGAAGTCTTCCGCCGGATTCCGGTGGAAGACTTCTTTTGTACTGAAGTCGCATATCCGGCGCCTACCGCCCGCAATGTGCCTTTGAAGCGTGAGATCTTGAGATCGAGCGGCGTACAAAGAGGATTGCCAATCAAGATGGCGCCGGCAGGTTCATTCTCCTTCCCAAAGGCGCGTCGCCTGACGCATCGCTCAGAATACGAGCGTGTAAAACGGAACGGCATCACGCAGCGCGGCAGACTCATGATGTTAAATGCGATGCCGGTGGAGGATTCTGGTCCCTGGCGTGCAGGATTCGTTACTTCAGGCCGCCTCGGCGGCGCGGTCGTTCGCAATCGCGTTCGACGTCGTTTGCGAGAAATTGTTCGGCGGCACCAGCACGACCTGCGACAAGACGTTTGGTTCGTAATTATTGCCAGACACGAAGCCGCGACCGCGAGCTATGGCGCGTTGGAAGATGAAATGTTGCGCCTCGCTAGGCGCGCTTCTATTCTGCTCTGATGCTCGGACTGGTTCGTTTTATCATTCGCCTTTATCAGTGCACGCTTTCGCCGCTGCTTCGTCTGCTCTGCGGTCCTGACTGCGGCTGCCGATTTACCCCGACCTGTTCGACATATTTTCTGGAAGCGGTGGAGACGCATGGCGTCCGGCACGGAAGTTGGCTGGGATTGAAGCGCCTCGCTAGCTGCCAACCATGGGGTGGATGTGGGTACGACCCGGTGCCGCCGCGCTGGGCGGGCGGATCTCAGAATGAGGTCCGTCGCTGCGTCTGATCGTGCAAAACCGAATTTATGGATCGAACTGCGTGGGTTGTCGTCGCTCTTTGTGTGGTTGGGCTCGTTGTATGGGAGGTGTATCTGGCAAAGCAGATGGCGCCCAGACCGATTCCCGTTACTGCGGCGCATGGGCAAACTTCGTCAACGGCGACGCCTGGGGTCCTGGCGCCTTCGCCGTCTCCGCTTGCCACACCGGAAGCGCCGCCACAGGGCGCTGAGTCAGGTCCGGCCTTTGCGGAAAAGGTCGAGACGTTGCGCAATTCAGATTTCGAATTGCACTTCACCAACCGCGGCGGCGGCATCGCCGAGGCGGTTATGTTCAATCACCTCGCCGAAAACGCCAAGCGCGTGATCTTGAATTCTCCCAAGCACATGCCCATCGGCGCGATGGTTGATGACCCCGCAAAGCCCACGCTTCCGGAATTTACGTTGGCGCGTGAGTCCGATAGCAGCATTCGGTGCGAGCGCGTAGCTGACGGAATTACAATCCGAAAGAAGTTCTCGTTGCTGCAGTCGAGCCAGAAGAAAGACAATTTTCTTCTCGACTTCGACGTAGACGTTCAGAACACAGGTGCACAGCCCTACGCGAAGGCTGACTACTTTGTCGCGCTCGGTTCGGCGGCACCGATTCATCCGAAGGATTACCCGTACTACACGCGAGTAGTTTGGTGCATCAACGGTAAAGCCAGAGACCGCAACGTGAGTGCATTTCAGGGTAGCGGCGGTTTTTTCGGTGTCGGTGCGCATGCGGCGCAGCCGGTTTTCCAGGAGAATTTTGCCGGAGCAGAATGGACAGCCGTGACAGATCAGTTTTTCGCGACGATCATCGTGCCGCTGAACGCGACCCTTGCGGGCAAAGGTATCGATTCTTGGAAGGCCAACGGCATTTGGGGCCGTTCGTTTGAAGTCTCAACCGAGCAAAACACGGTGGGCGTCGAAGGCGCGATGCGCATGCCGGGTTTTCAGGTGCAGCCAGGTCAAACTTACAGCGCGCGCTTCCAGATCTGGACGGGACCGAAAATCTATCATCGGTTGGCTCAGCTCGAGCAGAACGAAGCGGAGATTATGAATTTCGGTGTCTTCAAAATCGTCAGCCAATTTCTGCTCAATTTTCTCAACACCATTCACGGTTTCGTAAAGAGTTACGGCGTCGCCATTCTCGTACTGACCCTTGTCGTACGCCTCGTGCTGTGGCCGCTCCAAAGCAAAGCGAATCAAACAATGCGCAAAACAGCCTTGCTTGGGCCGAAGATGCAGGAGCTGCGCGAAAAATACAAAGACGATCCGACACGGATGAACCAGGAGGTAATGAAGCTGTATAAGCAGTACGGCATTAATCCTGTGGGCGGCTGTTTGCCGATGGCCATTCAGATCCCGATTTTCTTCGGGCTGTATCAGATGCTCGCGCAAGCTGTTGAATTGCGAAACGCGAAGTTTCTTTGGGTACACGATCTATCCCAACCCGATACCGTCGCGCACCTGCCCGTGCTCGGTTTCCCGATCAACATCATCCCGCTGCTCATGGCCGCTACGCAGGTGTGGCTCATGGCGATGACACCGAAGACCGGCGATCCCACGCAACGCCGCATCATGATGTTTACGCCGCTGATCTTCCTATTTTTCTGCTACAATTTTGCGGCGGCTCTGGCATTATATTACACCGCGCAAAATCTTTTCAGCATCCTGCAATTTTATCAGAACAAACGACAACCCATGCCGACGCTCGAAAAAGTTGCTCCCACCGGAAAACGAAAGCGATGATGACGCCGAAAGATCTGCTGGACACGATGCTCGGGTACCTCGGTTTCGTGGTAGACATCGAGGAGACCACCAACGAGGGCGGCAACGCAACGCTGCAGATTTACACTGAGGAAAGCCGGCGGCTGATCGGACGCGATGGCGAGACGCTCGAAGCCATTCAGTTTTTGCTCAATCGTTTACTGCAAGCCAGAGACAAGGACGCCGAAAAAGTGATCGTCGATTGCGAACATTACCGGTCGATGCGCGAAGATCGGATCGTGCAGCGGGTGCGCGAGTTGGCCGAGCGGGTGCGCATCACCGGCCGTTCGCTCCAGCTCGAGCCGATGAATTCCTACGAGCGGCGTCTCGTCCACAACGCTTTCAAAGACGATCCGGAAGTTGCCACGTGGAGCCCGTCGGATTCTGCGCGTATCAAGCAGATCACTCTGCTAAAGCGCCCCAAAAAAACAGCACCGCAAGGAACGACGGCTTCCTAGCCGTCGAGTTTTTTGTAGCCGCTTCGCTGTGCGAAGCAACACGAAGGAGGCCGCCCATAATCTTGAAGATGCACGTGCATTTACACATTCATTCGTCTACTTCTCGTTAGGCCACTTCGCGCACCATGACAGAGAAATTCGCATCTCCATCCACACTGAGAGAGTTCGCGCTGGAGACAGCATCGCAACTTCGAGCAGCCGGACAGACCGAGGCTTGCGAGGTCATGGAGGCTGCAGCTACATCTGTCACGAGCAGTGGTTGGGAGTGGCTTGGCGAGCTCGGGGCGGCGGCAGCAAGTATTCGAGAGATTTCGGGTATCAGATTTGGTCGCAGCGCGGCCCGGCAGGCCCTCCTAGCCGTACTTAGCAATTCAGGCAAATTGGTACCACGGCTTGATGACCGTTGAGACCGGACCTTATGGGGCAGGAAGCGTTGGTTTTGTGTTTCGGAGAGATAAGGACGACCTGACCTTGTTTGTTAACTCGGATTGTACGGCAGGTTGTATTGTGGAAGGTAAGTTGCGGGGTAAACGCATCTTTGGGATATTCAACGAATCTGCCCAGCCTGCGATCGAGGATTGGAAGGAGCGTTATGCTTCGCGCGAAACATGCAAATGAGGTCTAACCGATCGATGAAGGCAACGGCCCCATTCGGAAATAAGTCTCGAGTGTTTGTCATGGCACCCTGCCGTGGCTTATCTCTTTGACTCATGATCTTCCCAGGTCATTCGCCCTCGCGGGCTATCCCGTCCATCTCGCAGATTCCCAATCTGCTCGGTTCTCGTTAGGCGCGCTTTCACCAGTCGTCCGATCACATGCATTAAACAACGGAAGGAATACGAATGTATACAGTCATGGGAATTACCGGCCAAATCGGAGGGGTCGTGGGACATGCCCTGCTCGCCGCAAATCAACAAGTCCGGGCTGTCGCGAGGGACGCTGATAAAGGTCGAGTGTGGGCAGAGCGTGGCTGTGAAGTCGCGCTGGCCACAATCGAGGATGAGGCCTCTCTCACGACTGCGTTCCGAGGGGCGGAAGGCGTTTTCGTGCTCGTGCCATCGAGTTTTGACCCGGCACCCGGGTTTCCCGAGGCCCGGACGATCGGTATAACTCTGCGAGCCGCACTGGAAGCGGCGTCTCCGACGCGAGTCCTTTACCTCTCTACAATTGGGGCGCAAGCCACCCGGTCCAACCTTCTGACCCAGCATACAATCATCGAAGAGGCTCTCGGCACTTTGCCTACGCCGATTACTTTTCTGCGGCCCGCATGGTTCATGGAGAACTGCAGTTGGGACGTGGCTCCGGCTCGCGCGCAGGGCGTGATTCCAAGTTTCCTGCAACCGCTCGACAAGCCGGTGCCCATGGTGGCAACTGCGGACATTGGCAGGGTGGCCGCCAGACTGCTTCAGGAAAACTGGACCGGTCACCGAGTGGTGGAACTCGAAGGACCGCAACGCGTGACGCCCAACGAGATTGCGGCCACCTTTGCCGGGTTCTTGCAGCGACCAGTGCGCATGGAAGTGGTGCCCCGCGAGTCGTGGGAGAAATTGTTCCTGGCGCAGGGGATGAAGAATCCGACCCCGCGCCTGCAAATGCTGGACGGTTTCAATGAAGGCTGGATCGATTTCGAACGAGGAGCCAGCGGATCGGAAAAGGGAAGTGTTCCCTTGGAGACCGTGCTAAAGGCCCTGACCAAACGAGAGGCCAGGTCTCCCTGAACCTGACCAGCGCGCTCCGGTTGCAATCGACGCGTCCCGTGGGCCGGGTCGCTGAGCTTTGGTCGTTAGGCGTATCAACGTGCACTCTAGCAGCTCACGTCTAATCCTTGTCCTGCTGGCGATACTCGCGGCGAGTAGCGGCGCCGTAGCTCAGGGGAGACCGGATCAACTATCTTGAGTCGCCCTGATTCTTCGAGGGAGTTCGCCATGTCCGCAACAGTCATCTTTTTCAGCGGTCGCTCAGCTCCGTCTCGTTAGGTGCGTCCCATAGGACGTTCGGTTGGGCTTTACACACTGTTACTACAGCTTTGCCTTCGATCGTGCCGCATCTGTGGCTGTTCCCGCGTGTACTTCCGGTCGCCAACGGAATTTCTTCAGGAGCGGATTATCTTTTCCTTCCACTGTATCGGCTGTGATCTCGCCCAGCACCGGAGCAAATTTGAATCCGTGTCCACTGTCACCCGCAGCAACGACTAATCCTTCGCGCTCCGGATCGCGCGCGATCCAGAAATGTCCATCGTGCGTGTCGCAGTACATGCACACACGCGTATAGACAATCGGCGCATCGGCGAGCGAGGGGAAGGTCGAGGCCAGAAATTCGCGCAAGTTCCTTTCGTCGTCGACAGTCACCACGCGCTCGGAGGAATCGGGCGACATCTCGCGTCCAGCACCGTGATTGGCAATCTTCACCACGCCGTCGCGATTGATCGGAAATCCGTAGTAGCCGGTTGTTGTAATGTCTGCGCCGAAAACCGGAAAACGCTCCGGCGCAAACAGCTCAGGCTCCGAAGGCTGCAAGTGAAACACTGGCTGCCCGGTCGCGCGGAAAAACTCTTTGGTAAACGGCAACAGGTACGGCGTCCACGCGCCAACAGCCATGACGACGAAATCCGCGGCGATTCGCTGTCCATCATCGAGTTCGATGCCGCTCACGCGATTGCCCCGTTCGTCCAGTCGCGAAAACATCACGCGTTGGCGTAGCTCAACGCCGGCAGATTTCGCTCGCTCAATTAACATTCCAACCGTGCGACCGCTCTCCGCATAACCCGCCTCGATCTCGAGAACACCATCTCGATAAAGTTCCGGATTCCATGCCGGAAAACGTTTCCACGACTGCGGCGCGTCCATACGCGCCACTTTCAGCCCGAGCTTTTCGAGGCGTTTCAAACTTTCATATTCAAAATCGCCCGGCTCCATTTTCGCGCGGCGAACGAACATCACGCCGACTTCGTGATACAGTTTGGTGCCAAATTCCTCATTCCATTTGTGCCAGAGTTCAATCGAGCGTTCAGCCAGCGCGGTGTAATCCTCATCAGCGCCGTATGCGACCCGCACGGCCTTGCTGATGTCGGTGGACGCCGCCAACGGATGCGGCAGCGGCCCCGGATCGATTAACACCACTTCGTGACCGCGTTTCTTTAGTTCGATCGCGGCAGTAACGCCATTAATCCCTGCGCCTACAACGATCACTTTCGACATCTTACAACAGCGACGTTGTAGCGGCGCTTGTGTCAAGCGCCGATGTTCTTCATTTGTAGGGCAACCGCTCCGGTTGCCGGTGTGGCAGGCGAGGCGCCTGCCCTACAAAAGAATTGCTCGCACTAAGCCGCTGTTCGTAGCGCGCGTTCGCGTTCGAGCAGAGTGGGGTGTGAGTAATAAAAACCGCTGTAGAGCGGGTGTGGGGTCAGGTTGCTCAGATTTTTTTCGGTCAGTTTGCGCAATGCGTGAATGAGCGGTTGCGCGTCGCCCATGGTCGCGTGTGCGAAGGCGTCCGCCTCATACTCGAAACGGCGCGACCAGATGTGAACCAACGGCGAAAACCAAAAACTGATCGTCCCCGCCAACAACGCAAACAGTAGCATCGCGGGCACAACGTTCGCCGCGGCAAAACCCGCGTGATACTCGAAACCGAATGCGTGATAAAACCACTGCTGACGCGTCAGCCAGGCAACGGCCGCGAAGCTCATAAACACACCGAAGATCGAAACGCCGAGCAATTTCAAGACGTGACGTTTTTTGTAATGCCCGATTTCATGCGCAAGCACGGATTCCAGTTCCGGGTCGGCAAGCTGGGCTACCAGTGTGTCGAAAAGGACAATTTTGCGAAAGCGTCCGAACCCGGTGAAAAAGGCGTTGGAGTGATGCGACCGTTTGCTGCCGTCCATTACTTCGATGCTGCGGGTTGGAAACTCGGTGCGCCGCGCGAGCGCAAAGAGGCGTTCGCGCAAGGCGGAGCCCTCCGGCAGCGGCTTGAACTTGTTGAAGAGCGGCATGATCACTGCAGGGGCAATCAGCAGCAAAAGCAATTGGAACGCGATCACGACCGCCGCTGCCCAAATCCACCAGTTTGGGCCAGTCCACTCGATCAGCTTCAACACCAGCCCGAGTAATGGAAATCCAAGCAACACTGCGAGCAAAAATCCTTTCAGACGATCAAGCACCCACGTCTTCACGGTAGTCGTGTTGAAACCAAATCGGTCTTCGAGTTTGAACTGGGCGTACCACGCGAATGGCAAACTGACGATGCTGAATGCAAAACCTGTGGCGAAAAGAAAACCAGCCATTCCCAAAGCGGACGTGCCGAAAGCTGCCGCGAATTTTCCAAACGCCCACGGCAACACACCGCTGAATAACAGGCCGATAAGGAGCACGGCATCAAACAACGTGACGACCTCTCCAAACCGGCTCTTAGCCAGGGTATAATTGACCGAGCGACGATAGGTCGGTTCATCAACCATATCGCGAAATGCAGGCGGCACTTCATCCGCGTGTGCCCGCGCATATCGTTGATTCAGGCGGCTCAGCAACAACTCGGCAATGGCGCGCGCGAGAATCAGAACCAACGCAATGAGGGCAAACGGCAGCAAAGCCATCAGCTTTGGAAGAGTTTCCGATAATAGCGATACCAATCACTTTGAAATCGCTCACTCGGATCGTACTTTTTCTTCAAATCCAGAAATTCTTTGAATTGCGGATAGCACGCGATGACCTGCTCTGCTTTCGCAAATTTATGGTAGGTCAGGTAATAACTCCCGCCGCGAGCTATCGCCAAATCGATTAATCCGCGGAACGAACGCGCCGACGCTTCGATGCCGCTCGGTGTATGGAGCGTGAGTAAATTAAAAATGATACAGGCGTAGGGTTGCTTGGCCCATGCGAGAAAGCTCTCGTTATCTTTTTCGACCAACCGAACCGTGCCGTAGATGACGGTTGTGCGATTCGAGCGCAACAAATCTGCTGCCTGTGCTAAAAAATTGGGAAGGTCTGGGCGCGGAACATAGATTTCAGTGATGATGAGGCTTGATTCCTCGCCTCCGATTTGGTCGTGGATCCTTTGGGCGTAATTCGGCAGATACGCGCTAAGCTGATTTGTGTCGGACCAATAAGTCTGTCCGTTTGTCGACAAATAGTAATCGCTGTAACGCTTGAAAGCCTTTTCCCGATTCGTGTAAGCGAGCCGTAGCAGCGCCAGCCAGTCGTCATCGCGTAATGCTTTTTCGGCGACGATCGGTTCGTCTGCGCTGATTGGTTCGTAGCAGGAGAACACGCCACGTTGAAGGAAGTCCGATGATTTTTCATCGACCGAAAATTGAAAATCGCCGTAGAGAAAGTTTTGCGCGATACGTTCTTCGAAGCGTTTTGGCAAATCGGCTGCGCGAATTATTTCCACTACGCGCCGTAACTTTTGCCGCGGAACGAGCCGAAGCGTTACGGTGTCTATCAATCCAAAAAAGCCGTAACCACCGATTGCAAGTCGGAACAACTCGCTATTTTCTTCGCGCGAGCAGCCAATCGTTTTCCCATCGGCGGTGATCATGGTGAATGATTCGATGTTGGAGATGAGCGGCTTCATCCGCAGTCCGCGGCCGTGCACGTTCGAGGAAAGACTTCCACCCAGTGTGAATGTGTCTGCGCCGGTTTGTTTTTGTGCGATGCCCCATTGTTTTGTGTCGCGTGCTTCAGCATCCAGATAGCCGCGAATCAATTTTGGCCATTGGATCCCGGCTTCTGCTTCGAGCAAGCCGCGTTCACGATCGAACGAAACCACGCGATCCAACTCGCGCGTATCGATGCAAATGCTGTCCGTAGCGAATTGCTGGCCACCCATCGAGTGCCGGTATCCCGAAACGGAAATCGGCAAACCCTTTCGGGACGCGGAACGAACAATCTCGGCAAGTTCATCTCTGGTATGCGGTCTTAGAAGTTCGCGAACGCGAGTGCGATTAAGTCGCGAATGGACGTCGTTAACCCAAATCTCTTTCCCGCGTTCCGCGAGCGCGTGCGGCGCAAGCGCAAAAAGCGCCGCCGTGCGTATGAATTCACGGCGGGTCAGCATCGTGAGAGCTTAACTGCGCCAGTTAGATTGCAGCGAGACAAATTACCTCGCCTTTTGCGATGATTTCACCACTGAGATCCGATTCTATGTCTCGCAGATCATTGTGATCGAAAAATCGAATCACCCGCCACCGGCGCACGAACTCAGCAAGTTCACTTCGCGTGGTTCCCCACAGGAACGGTTCGCCGCGTCTGCGTAACCACGAGTCAACAAGTTTGGTTTGCGAGTGGAAGCGAAGTTGACCATCGCCCTGTTTTTCCATGAACGTAAATGCGAACTCGCTACCGGGAGCACTTAGGGTGCTCAAGGTTTTCATCAAAGACGAGACGACATCTGCCGGGAAATACATCAGTAAACCTTCGGCAATCCAGAATGTCCGTATAGCTGCATCAAAGCCGCTTTTGATCAGCGCTTCTCTATCGAGACCGTCGGCACTCAAATCAACTGCGACGAAATGCACTCGTTCAATTCCGATTTCGGAACAGGCGCGCACTTTGTGACGCTGCGTAGCCGGATGATCGATCTCCCAAAATAGCGCGGTTGGAAACTCCCGCTGCAATTCGGAACTGAGCGGATCGAAGCCTGCGCCGAGTATGACGACTTGTGCAACTCCGTCAGCAAGTGCTGAGCGTACCAGCCCACTGATACATTTTTTTCGTAAAGCGTAATGGAGCAAAATTCCTGGAATCGTGATGCGCTCGACCAACTTGGCGATCGGCCGAAACCAGGTCTGCTGAACAATTTTCAGGAACAGACGCGTCTGCGACGAATGGTCCTTTAGGACGTGAGCGCATAAATCTACCGCGGTCTTCGATACGAGCCGCGAGCGTTTTGGGTCGTGATGCAGAAGAACCAGGCTGGCAGCAATGAGCAGTGCTGTGCGACTAGCGTGTTCGTGTTGCACCTGCTATGAGCGGCCGGTTAACCGCTGAATTCAAAGATTAATTTTGCGTCAGGTGCGCAAAAGAGGTTGCTACTCGCGAGCGCTGGCCACGCCGTTCGAGTCGGCTGCCTTAGCTTGCGCGGAAAGGAATTCGCGAACGTGATTCAATTCATCTCGCGAACCGCCGGCTTTTGACGTTTGTGCGGCGAGCTTCGTGTAATAGCGGCTTGCACCCTCTTTGTCCCCGGCCCGCTCTGCGGCTTGCGCTGCTCCATACAAACCTCTGAATCGTCCCGGATAGATCTTGAGCGCGGCCTCAAATTCTCGCTGGGCTTCCGTTGGTTGTCCCATTTCTAGCAGTAGAGCGCCGAGTTGTTCGCGAATCGGAACGAACGCCCCGGGCGAAACGGGATGCTTGCCGAGTATGTCTTCGGAATCGGCGGCCCGTCGCAACACATCGACGGCTTCGCTCTTCCTGCCTTCAGCGGCAGCCACCCATGCCGAAGAAGCTTGCATCTGTAGATCGAGATGACTTTTGAAGTAATCGAACTTTGGCTCTTTCGTCGCGTCGCGTAATTGCTGCATTCGTGCGATCGCTTTTCGCGCGCCCTCGAGGTCGCCGGTGTGGGCGCGTCCCAGCGCGTGACCATATTCGATGAGAGCTTCCATGAAAGGGAACGAAGACCAGTGCGGCAGGTTCGGAATGGACAAGTTTGCAGCCGCCGCCCAATCATTCCGCTCAAACGCATAACGTGTTGGAATTGCCGCCAACGCGTAGGCTGCGCTGAATTCCAACTCCGGGTTCGTCTTCTTCACTTTCGCGGCAATGTCGACAATCTTTTTCGCCTCCGCGTCCTGAGCTTCCTGCAAATACGAGTAGGCCATGTAATCGAGCGCGTGTAATTCCTCGGCTTCCGTGGCATCGTGATGGCGCATGGCAGAGTAAGCGCGCGAAGCTTCCGCCGAGGCGCGATTCGCGGCGATCGATTCATCCCACATCCCGAGACGCGTAAAGATGTGCGACGGCATATGCAGCGCGTGCGGCACCCACGGTGCGATCGAATTATATGTCTGGGCCGCGGTCAGGCCGCGCTCGGCCAGCTGAGGATAATCGTAGGAATGGATCAGGTAATGAACGACTCCGGGATGGTTCGCATTTTGTTTCGAGAGCTTTTCCAAGATGCCGGCAGCCTCGAGCTGCTTCGACAGGCTTGTGTCGTTAGGCGTGGCGTAACCGGTAGCCAGCACCGCGAAAGCGTAGAAGGTTTGCACTTCAAAATCGTCCGGATGCTTGTCGCGGAGTTGGCGCATTGCTTTTTCGTACGCGATCACCCGATCGCGCGGCCCGACAGGCCCGTGACACGATTGTCCAACCGGAGCTGCGCTCGAACCGCCCGGCGTGTTGTAATAGGTGTTTAGCGCGGTAATGAATCCGCGCTCGCGATCCGAGCGGGTGTTCAGTGACATCGCCTTTTCAATGGCCGCTTTGCCCGCGCGCATTTCGTCAGGAGTAGGTGGCGTCCAAATCGGATGCCACCACGTCATGGCGATTCCCCATGGCGCCATCGCGCATTTCGGGTCGCGCTCGGCCATCGAAGTAAAAACGCGTCGCGCTTCTTCGTAGAAAAACGAGTGAAGCAAGGCCACGCCACGCGCGAAATCAGATTGGACGTCAGGCGCGCACGTTATCGGGAACGTGACTTTCCCGACGCCGCGCAAATCGCCCGGTTCGGGAGCGGTCGCAGAGTCGACGTGATTTAAGACGAGAAAACTAATGGCCAGTCCGACAAGAGAAATCAGGCGGAGCAAGCGCCATCGAACCATGTTCGAGGCTATCCGACTTTACTATTCCCGCAAATTCCGCTTACCTGGGCGACTCAAAAGTCTGCACTGTTTGGAAGCGCAAGTAGTTATGGCGTGAATCCACCTCTCCTTTTTCAAAGGGTGAGGATAGGGTGGGGGTTTGCAGATCCGAGTCCGTAGTGTTTCGGGACCCCTCACCTCCATCCTCTTCCCTCTTCAAGGGGAGAGGCGGGCAGAAACGTCAGGAATGTCTTGCAGCTTTAGCACGGAGCCACCCAACGCTATTCAAACTCGAAGATGATTTTTCCGCTGCGTTTGCCTTGCGCTGCATGTTCAACCGCGGCTTTAACTTCGCTAAGTGGATAAGCTTTTTCGATTTTTGTTTCGAGCAGACCGCGCCTCGCCATATCGAAAAGCGATCGAAACGTCTCCATGCGCTCAGACGTAGTGGCGTTGTCGTACCATTTGTTGATCCAGATGCCGCGAAATCGCAGGTCTTTGAAAATGAGAAGGCCGGTCGGAATTTTCAGCGGCTGCAAGCTCATCGCGCCAAAGCTCACCAGCGTGCCGCCAGGCGCGAGACAATTAGCGAGACGCAGCGCGCTGTCGCCGCCGACGGAATTTAGTCCCAGACGAACGGATGCGCCGCCGGTCGCGCTCTTCACTTCTTCGCGAAGATTGTCGCCATCGACCAGCACGACATCACCGCCTTCTTCGCGCAATTCATCAATTAATTCCGGGCGTCGAACGACGTTCACGGTTTGATAACCGAGCTCGTGCGCGATTTGAATCACGTCGCGACCAGCTGCCGAATTTGCTGCGTTTTGAATCAGCCAATCGCCTTTCTGCAAATCGACATAACCATGCAGCAATCGCCACGCGGTCAGCGAATTGATTTTTAGCATCGCCGCCTGAACAGGCTCGATTCCATCAGGCACAACGACCAGTTCTTCGGCTTTCACCGCGATGGCGTCGCGCCACGTGCCGGCGTTATGCGGCAGGATCACGAGCGCGCCGGTCGTTAGGCCTTTCACATCCCCGCCTAATTCAACAACGGTGCCCGCGCCTTCGAATCCTGGCGTCGCAGGGAGCTGCGGGCGCACCGGATACTTTCCTTCGATTTGATTTAAGTCCGCCGGATTGATCGGTGCGGCGGACATTTTCACCACCACTTCCTCTGCGGCTGGCGTTGGCCACGGACGCGCCTCGACGTGCAGAACATCCGCCGGATTTCCGTGCTTTTCGTAAACGGCTGCGTTTATAGTTTTGTTCATCATGGCATGGCCTCAGGATCCTGACGCTTCCGCAACAAATCTGCAAACTCGCAAAGTTGAGAATCGAACGGGGTCTTCGCTGTCGCGCGCCGGTGCGCGTGTCGCGTTGCTCGGGCTTGTGATAAACGTGGCGCTTGCGGCCGTTAAGATCGTCGCCGGCGTTATTGGTCACGCTTACGTTCTGATCGCCGACGGAATGGAGTCCGCGATCGATGTGGCCGGCTCAATGGTCATTTGGGGCGGATTGACCGTAGCAGCACGACCTCCAGACAGAACGCACCCATACGGCCACGGTAAGGCTGAGCCTATTGCTGCGCTGGTTGTCGCGATCTGCGTGATCGCAGCCGCGGTTGGCCTCGCGATCGAAAGCGTCCGTGAAATCCGGACGCCGCATCACGGGCCGGCGCCATTCACGCTCGCCATTCTTGTGGCGGTGATTGTGATCAAGGAGTTTCTGTTCCGGTACGTTAATCGCATCGGCCGAGACCTCGAGAGCACTGCTGTGCAAACCGATGCCTGGCATCATCGCAGTGATGCGCTCACTTCCGGAGCTGCGTTCATCGGTATTTCGGTAGCGCTGATTGGTGGCGAGCGGTGGCAGAGTGCCGACGATTGGGCAGCACTGTTTGCCTGTGCGGTGATTGCCGCGAACGGCGTTCGTTTGGCGCTGCCGGCGTTCCAGGAAATCATGGACACCGCGCCTGGCGGCAAAATCGTCAGATCAATTCGCACCGTCGCCAGTTCGGTTCCTGGTGTCGTCGAGGTGGAAAAATGTTACGCCCGTAAGATGGGCTTGGATTATTACGTCGATCTACACGTCGGCGTGAACGGAAACATTTCTGTACATGAAGGCCACGAAATCGCGCATCGAGTAAAGAGCGCGATTCAGCAAAGCGATTCGCGCGTCGCCGACGTTCTTGTGCATATCGAACCGGCAAAACTGTAGCCGCGAGCGGGGATCGCAGGAGTGCCCGCTACAGGTCGCGCACGATCCGGACTAGCGCATTCGACAAAGTTTTTCGTGCACGCGAAATTCTTCTCGCGAACTGAACCAGACCCGGTATGCGCCTCGGATGGGCGAGGAAAAACCTGGCGAGGACGGCGATGTGAGTTCGTTGCCGTTGGATATCAAACAAGACGCTCGCCGGAGCAGGGAATGGTTGGGTTGGCGTGTCTGTGATAACGCGCAGCGCCAGCAGCGGAATGCCGTGGACCGCGCAGGCGCGCGCAATGAATTCTGTTTCCATGTCGATCGCGGATGCTCCCGATTCGCGCGCTATTCTCTCTCTCTCCTCGCCGGAATCGATCACCGCGGGCACCGTCAACATGTTGGCCGCATAAATCGACACGTTTGAAAGCGACGGGTGTTTTAGGTCCACTGTCGAAAAATTCTTCGCGACCAAAAGATCGTTCACTTCCAGTTGATGGTTGAGAGACCCCGCAAATCCGGCGCTGGTCAAAAAATCGAACTGCTGATCTTCGAGAAATTTTCCAATGCGTTCCCTGCAACTGTTTTCACCGACACCGGTATGAACGACTTCGATTGAACGGTGGCCGATCGTGCCGCGAACGATACGGATGCCATTTCGATGAACGCGAGATTTATTTCCAAGCCGGCGCAAGAATTCCGAGCTTTCGGTCTGTAAGGCAAATGTAACCGCAATCCGTGTCATGTTGAATAAAGCGCTGCAAAGAAATTTGAAGCATGACGCCAGGCTTTCAAACATCTCTGATTACTTCACTTCGCAAGTCGAGATAATCTGAGATTGAAAGCCTGGCCTCGCGGACTTCGTCCCCGGCGTTGCACCTTCGCTTCGCTCAGAATGACAGTGTGGCGGTCGAAACCGTCAATCTGATTTCACTGCTTTTCCACGATCTGCGCGACGAAGCTTTTTTTCTCGCCTGTAGCTACGGTGGGTGACCCCGGTTCTGGCGATCTAGTTGGAGCCGGTGACTCCGGCGATCCACCTCGTTGCATGGATGCGGCCGCATCACGAAACTCAGACTCCCGACCTGCCGGGAGATCGACAAGAATGCTGAGGCGGCCGGCGTCCGGAACACCTTTCGTAGCAGATCCTCCAAGCTCGGAAACAATTGTAACCACTTTATCTGCGACGACATCAAGTTTCCCTTTGTCGGCTGCGATTGTGATTTCGCTTACACCCAAAGCATTTGGCGCCGGCGTGAGCGCAGCGGCGCGCTCGAGCGATTTTGTGATCTGGTCCCGCATCTGGGCCTCAAGCAGCGGGCGGTTCGGATTGTTACTTTCGTGTCTAAAGATGAACCAGAGACCGATGCCGACGTTTACAAATATGAGAACCATGAATGCCGCGCCTACGCGGATGGCCATTTTGCGGCCCTGCTCCGGAACGTCAGGTGCCGCTGGTAATACAACCTCCTGAGAATCGCCACGCATTCCGGAATGAATCTGTCGCGCCACAGCGAATTCGCGTTGCAATTGCTTATCCGACATCAATTGCTCCTCCAACGCGACACGTTCTTTCGGTGATAATCGACCTTCGAGATAATCAAAAAGCTTGTCAGGATTCATTTCGACGACTGGGAAAGCGTGCCGTGGGACGGGGTCGGATTCAATCAGGAAAGATCAACGGCGTTGTGCAACAGGCCCGGTTTATCAGCCGCGATTGTCTGTTTGGATTTGATTGCATCGCCTAAGTGCAATACACTCTTGCCGTATGGGTCATACATTGACGATCCGTCTAACAAAACACCTGGCCGCGTGGATCGAGGATACCTCAGCGCGCACAGGAATTTCGCAAGGCGAGCTTGTACGGCAACATCTGGAGCGAGCTCGATCGCAGGATGTCGCTTCAAAGAAGTTTATGCGCTTCGCTGGGGTCATTCGCGGGCCGCGTGACCTTTCCACCCGCAAGGGGTTTTCGAAGAAATGAGGGGCATCGCAGATACCGGCTTTCTGGTCGCACTGGTTAACTCGCGCGATGCACACCACGAATGGGCGCTGCGCGTTGCCGAGCAGGCGACTGAACCGTTGCTTACGTGTGAGCCGGTTTTGGCAGAGACTGCTTTTCATTTGCGCAACGTTGGACTTGTCCTGCAGATGGTGACTGAACAATTCCTTGCTCTCTCATTCGATTGTAACGATCACCTGCTGCAGCTCACTGCTCTCGCGAAGACTTACCAGGATCGGACGCCGGATTTGGCCGACTTGTGTCTGATCCGAATGAGCGAGATCTACCCCAAACACAGTGTCATCACTGTCGATGCGGAGGATTTTCGCGTTTACCGGCGAAACAAGCGCGAAATCATCCCTATGATTTCTCCGCCTTGAGGATGACGCCATCAGCCAACCCAGCCGGGGTCACCGGCCCCGGCTATAGAGGCACGGTGCCATTTGCTCTTTGCTCCGGGGCGAGGCGGCAATAGACTCGCTCCGTGGCCGATGACGTTCAGTCAAAGGGCCGGCGTCACAGGCACGTCTGGCGGCGGGTGATGATTGGCCTCGCGGTATGCGTGGGACTACTCATCATTTTTCATCGGCCAATTCTGTTCGCGATCGGGCGAAAAATCGTGCTGAATTATGCGACAAAACACAATCTAAAGGCTGAGTTTCGTGTTGAAGGAAATCCATTCGGCAGCGTCACGATCCGGAATCTTCATGCGTTTGCGGTTGGTCCGTCGGAATATGAATCGATTGATATCGATTATCTTTACCTTGATTACAGTTTGCTCGGGTTCGCACGGCACGGTCTTCCGCGGTTGTTCAATAACGTTGAAGCGCGCTCGGCCAGCATTGTCTTAAATCCTTCCAAGGCACCGCTGAGGCCGCGGCCGCCGCACCCGCGATTGAAGTTGCCAAGGTTTTTCCCCGAACGGCTGCGTGCTGCGGACCTGACATTTATCGTCAGAAATCAGCCGTACGATTTCGTTGTTGGAAAGGCTGACCTGGAACTGAACCCGCGCACTCCCGGAGAGCTGCGGATCGAGACACTGCAACTTCCCTCTGGCGACACGTGGTCGAGAATTTCCGGCCAAACTTCTTACACGAACAAGAACTTAATCCTGCGCGACCTGAATTTAAGCGATCAGGAGCAGCTTCATCTTCTCGACGTCGATGCCTCGCATATTGATGCCAACGCTCTTTTACTAAATCTCAATGCGACAGTCGGCGGAGGCCAATTGTCGGCGTCTGCTGCCTTAACTGAAACGCAGTCTTCGCTGTCCACGAAGGTACGTGTGACTGCCGAAAAAGTTGCCGCGGAATCGCTCAACAAATTCCTTGTCATTCCGGAGAATTATCTTTCTGGCGAGATTGAGCGCCTTGCTCTCGATGGAGTGGGCGCAATCGACGCGCCACGGACCTGGAGCGGAACGCTGTCGCTGCAAGTGGGCGACGTGCATCGGAAGGAAATCAATTTCGACCGCGCAATAATAGAAATCACAGCGGAACAGGGCCGGGCAGTTTTGCGTTCGGCCGACATCACTGAAGAGACGAACCAATTTCAGCTTCGCGGCTCAATGGAATTCCCGGCCACGTTCGCAGATTTTGGCCGCACGCCGACGAATCTGGAGATTACGGGCACGGCGCCTGATCTGCAGCGACTAACGGCGGGCACGACTGTGGCGCTGACAGGCTCAGCTCAATTCAGCGGCAAGATCGATATTATAGATGCAAACGTGCAGGCGACTCTCGGCGTCATCGCAAGTACCCTCGGTTTCCGGGATGGAATAATTGACAAGCTGACGTGTACCCTTCGCGCCTCGAAACGCGTCGTGCGGGGCGATACTAAACGATCGTGGTTTGCGGATCTTCGCACAGCGATGGAGCTCAATTTAACGGGAATACGTTATCGCGATTACGTTATCGACTCAGTCGAAGGATCGTCCAACTCCAGTGATGATGTTCTCGGACTTGACCGGTTCATTCTGCGACGACGAGAAAACGAACTGAATGTTCATGGCCGATATATTCTTCCGGCAGAGGTGAGCACGTTCGCTTCGCGGCCGGCCGATGTCGACGTCACGTTAAACGCCGCCAACGTTGGCGACTTCTGGGTTGCTGATTCTCCGACGAAAGTGAGCGGTCCTTTGCAGTTGCAGGCGCAGATTCAATGGAAACAAGAAATCGCCAACGGCCAGATCTCGCTCTCAGGAACAAATCTCGTGATGCGCGACCTGGTGTTCCGCCAGGTTAGTACTCAATGTGCAATCTCGAACAGCGTGTTTTATCTAAACGATTTCCGCGCGACGTTGAATGACACCGATTTCGTTTCCGCGTCTGGGATACTGAACCTCCAGCGCCCTCATAATTACAGCGGCAAGGTTTCCGCGAACGTGGCGAATTTGGCGACATTTCAGCCGCTGCTCGGCGCTTCCGGCAATCAAAACGCACTTGCCGGTGCTGTTAATCTGAACTGGGAAGGGCAGGGACAAGGAGTGACGGCTTCCCAGCCGTCAAGCTCGAAATCGAGAGCTGCCCAAGCCGTCGCGCCTTGGAAGAATTCCGGCAACCTCAAGCTCGTTCTTGAAAAAGCGCGCTACGGAAATTTGCAAGGGCTCAAGGCGAACATCGACGCATCTTACTCGCCTGACGGTCTTGATGTGCCGGTCATTTTTTTCGCGACGACCAACATGGATTTCAATGCGATCGCCCGGACGAAGGGTGACGTGCTGGAGATAGATAAGATCGAGCTGAACCAGCTTGTCACCACGCAACCGCGGCGGGCCGGCCGCAGCCGCGCGCCCGAAGACGGCGCCACACAGCAGCAACGCACGAATTACGCGTACGGTTATGTCTCGCTTCCGTTTGTGTGGCGAAATCTCGGGACAAAATCCGCAGTGATTCCGTCTTCCGGCAAAGTTTCGGTGATCGTGCAATCTGAGAATCTTGACCTAAAGAGGGTGGCGCAAGATGTCGGAATTAAATCGCCAATCTCAGGCGTCATGAATGCGAAGCTCAACGGTGACGGCACAATCGCAGATTTGAAAACGCGGCTCGACGTGCAGGTGCGGGATTTGCGAAATGAACTCTGGCAGAAAATGGAACCGGCGACGTTCGAACTGAGCGTGCAGACCGCGCAGAATCGGCTGACCGCTTCAGGCAAGCTGCAACAGCCGCGGATCCAGCCGTTGGAAATAACCGCCAGCCTGCCGTTCGACGTCCCGAAAATTGTCCAGGCTCGAGGATTTGCCGACGACACGCCGATCACCGCCAAGGCTCGGCTGCCGCGCAGCTCGGTGAATTTCGTTCGTCAATTCGTTCCGGACCTCCAGCAGTTGGATGGCGACCTCGGGCTCGACGTTGATGTGAGCGGAACGTTTGGTCATCCGGTCTTAAGCGGAGCAGGGGACATGACGGTGAACGTCGCCCGTTTCACGAACGCAACTCTTCCCACGCTGAGAGGTTTTAATGTGCGATTCACTTTCAGGGACAATGCACTCACTCTCGATCGTTTCGGAGGCGATTTGGCTGGCGGGCCGTTTAACATGAGCGGTCGAGTTACCTTCGTTAAACTGACCGACCCGATTCTCGATTTAGAGATGAGAGCTCAGAGCGTGCTGGTTGCGCGAAACGATACACTCACAGCGCGCGCCGATGGTGATGTCAAGGTGACGGGACCACTTGCGGCGGCGACAGTCAGCGGCAGCGTCGCACTGACAAACACCCGGTTTCTGAAGAACATTGATCTTATCCCCATCGGCCTGCCGGGCAGACCGGCGCCGCAGCCGCCTTCCGAACGTCCTGAATTTTTTTCTCTGCCAGGGCCGCCGTTCCGCGACTGGAAATTTGATGTCGCGATCAAGACCAAAGATCCGGTGCTGATTCGTGGGAATCTGGCCACCGGCGAAGCGACGACTGATCTGAAATTGACTGGGACAGGCCTTAAGCCGGGTCTACAAGGGGTGGTGCACATGCAAGGTGTCGAAGCGACGTTGCCTTTCAGCCGGCTCGACGTTTCGCGCGGGTCGCTTACATTCAATCCTAACGATTCGACGAATCCGACAATCGATCTACAAGGCACATCCGTGATCCGCGATTACACCGTTCGCGTTTATGTTTATGGAAATCTGCTTTCACCACAGGCGATTTTCACCAGCGAACCGCCTCTGCCGCAGGAAGAAATCATCTCGTTGATCGCTACCGGGACGACGCGACGGGAACTCTCGACTGGAAACGTTCTAGCCGGACGGGCGGCCATGTTGTTGGTGCAACAGCTCTACCGCAAGATCGCTAAGAAAGGCGAAACAACGGATAGCAACACGGTTTTCAATAAAATGGATCTGGATTTGGGAACGGTAGATCCGCGTACTGGTCAACAGCAGGCAACCGTACGGTTCAAGATCACCGACCAGCTTGTGCTCACTGGTGACGTAGGAGTTCGGGGGGATTTTCGAGGGAAACTGAAATATCTGATTCGTTTTCGCTGACATGCGATACGGAATCCTCTTCTTGCTTGGCACGGTAGTTTTCGCTTTTGAAGTCGCAGCGCAGAGCGCCGTTGATGTTGTGCGGCCGGAAGAGCAACAGAAGGCGCGACGGGCGGTCGTGAAGGAGCAGGAAAAGCGCGCCAAGCGGGCAAGCATCATCGAATTTCGTGGCGAGCAAGCGTTCAAGGAAAAGGAACTGCGCGTTGCTCTCAAAGAGGAGATCACTACGGTCGAAGATTTTGGATTGAGCCCTGCACGCGCCGACGATCTCGCGTTTTTCCTTGAAGTGTTTTATCGAAAGCATGGCTACGCGAAGGTGGACGTGCACTACGTGATTGAATCGGGCGACCACTTGCGTCTGGACATCAACGAAGGTCCGCGTTTCCTGCTGAGCCAGGTCAGTTTCGACGGAAACGCGAATGAGCCGCCGGACAAACTCTTCGAATACTTGGTGGGTCCGACACGCGAGCGATATTCGCGCATGGAAAAAAGGCTGCCCTTTGTGGCTGCAGATCTGGAGGAGGGCACGCATCTGGTACAGCGGTTCTATATTGCCCAAGGTTTTCTAAATGCGGTGGTCGACCCTCCGCGTGACAAATTTCAGGGCGGAACCAGTGATGTCGATGTCACGGTGCCAATTCACGAAGGCCGGCAGTATTTCTTTGGAAACATTACGTTTGGCGGTCAGACCGTTTACGGTTCGGAGGCGCTGCGTGGCCAGGTATCTGATCTCCTCCAACGCCCTTACACTGACGTTCGGGTCGAGGACATTCCGCGTCGTCTCGAAGCATATTTCAAGGCGCGCGGTTATTACGATGTCAAAGTAGTAGCGGACGGCGCACCGGACGAGGCAGTGAATGGTCGCGTTCCCGTGCACATCGTGGTTTCGCCGGGGGCCGTTTATCACTTCGACGGTGTGACTGTTACCGGGCTGCGCCGGCTGCATCCGAGTTTTGTGACGAAACGTTTCACCAGGTTAGAGGGCAAGACGTACAGTCCTGATGTCCTGGATGAGCGATTTCGGACGCTCATGAAGACTGGCCAGTTCAACTTGCTTCAGATCAAACCGGTCCCCGTCGATGGACATTTGTTGCGGCTCGATATCTCGGCAGAAGAGGCCAAAAGCAAGGAATTTGGTTTTTGGGGCGGGTTCGATACTTACGAAGGCGCACTCGCCGGTGTGCAAGTCGGCGATCGCGATTTGTTCGGCTACGGCCGTCCGCTCACCGCAACCATTGAGGTCTCGCAACGCAGCTATCGAGGCGAAGTTTTATATGAGGACCCGTTCTTCTTTGACACAGATTTTGTCTTCACAGCGCGAGCATTCGCTCTGACGTTTGATTACGATGGGTACACAAAATTTGAAGTGGGTGGACGATTCGAGCTCAGTCGCAAAATTACCAAATACGACGAGGCGTCGCTGACTTTTTCGGCGCGTCATGTGGACATCACCAACTCACAGATAAGGCCGAGTTTTCTTCTTGGGCCAGATGAGTACCAGGTAGACACGATCGGGCTCACTAACACACTTGATTTCCGCGAGAGCCCGTACGTGAACCCGCGCGGATTTCTCGTCGGCAACACCATCGACGTCGCTTCGAGCGCATTGGGAAGTGATATCGAATTTATCCGCAGTACAATGCGAGTTGGTTACTATCTTCCATTTGGACCCAAACCGCTCACGCCGGGTGTCGTTGAAGATCAACCCGCCGGCACTCCTTTTCAGCGTTGGTTTCGCCAATCGTCAATCGCGTTCGGTGCGCGTGGCGGCATTCTTCATTCGCTCACCGACAGCGGCTCCGACGAGGCAACTGCGATCCCGATCGATGAACGGTTTTTTAACGGTGGCGCCACAACGGTACGCAGTTTCGGCGAGCGCGATCTCGGCCCGCACGATAATCACGGTCATCCGGTCGGCGGAGAATTCTTCACCGTGTTCAATGTTGAATACACATTCCCGATTTTCGGCGAACTGCAGGGCGCGGTGTTTACCGACGCTGGCAATCTGTTGCCGACCTCCGAGGACATTGGGCTGAGCGACATGCGGTACGCGATTGGTGGGGGTCTGCGTTATAAACTCCCGGTCGGTCCGATTCGTCTCGACTACGGTGTGAATCCTGACCCGCGCGAGTTCGAAGATTTCGGCGCGTTTCACTTCAGTTTCGGTTTTGCGTTCTAGCTGTAGCCGCTTCCCTGTGGGAAGCCTGGGGCTGATATGTTAATCATGTCCAGGTCGGCGCCGCTCATAGGGTGCCTGCAAAAACGATGAAAGATTCACAATCGCTTGGTGACACGCCGCCGGAGGAATTCCGTAAACAGTTGCATGAACTCGCGGACTGGATTGCGGATTTTCGCGAACATATCGAAAGGCTGCGCGTTGCGCCTAACGACAAGCCCGGCGCTATTCGCGAGCAACTCCCCGCGCGTGCACCGGAAGAAGGCGAACCGTTCGAGAGAATTCTCGGCGACGTAGATAACATCATCGTCCCGGGGATGGTGCACTGGAGTCACCCAATGTTTCTCGGTTACTTCGGCTGGACTAGCACCGCGCCGGGAATTCTCGGCGAAATTCTAAGCGCGCCGTTAAACGTGAACGCGATGACGTGGCGCACATGTCCCGCCGCGACCGAGCTTGAAACAGTTGTGGTCGGCTGGCTGCGCCAATGGGTCGGTTTGTCCGACGAATTCGATGGTGTGGTTTACGACACAGCATCGGTTGGGATCATGCATGCACTCGCGGTCGCCCGCGAAGAAGTCGCGCGTGAGGCAGACAATCCTGTCGGCCCTACTGACGCGCTGGAGAACACGCAGGCAGGATTGCCTGCGTCACGTTCAGTGCGCAAATACGGGCTGATCGGCGCGGGTGCGCCGCGCCTTCGCATTTATACCTCCGATCAGGCCCACAGTTCGGCTGAGAAAGCGGCCATTGCCCTTGGCTTGGGTGAGGAAAACGTGATCCGCATTGCAAGCGACGATCAATTCCGAATGGACATAAAGTCGTTAGGCCGCAGTGTTGCGCAAGATCGACAGAATGGTTTTCAGCCGATGGCGGTAGTCGCAACCGTTGGAACGACCGCGACAGCAAGCGTCGATGCCATTCCAGAGGTCGCAAAGATTTGCCGGGAGGGAAAAATGTGGCTGCACATCGACGCCGCTTACGGCGGCGGGTTCGCGATGGTGCCGGAGTACGAATGGATTCGGAAAGGCTGGGAGCTGGCGGACTCGATCGTGATCAATCCGCACAAAACAGTCTTTGTGCCTCTCGATTTTAGCGTGCTTTATGTGCGCGGGCTCGAGCGCTTGCGTCGCGTTTTTACACTCGTACCCGAAGTCCTCCGCGGCGACACTATCGAAGGCGAAAAGAACTACATGGACTACGGGATCCAGCTCGGCCGAAGATTCCGCGCGCTCAAAGCGTGGGTAATCTGGCGCTCGTTAGGCCGGGCCGGGGTTGTTGCCCGCCTGCGCGAACAAATTCGTCTGGCTAATTTGCTCGCTGGCTGGATCAAAAAGGACGATCGCTTCGAGTTATCCGCGCAACCCGGCATGGGGGTGATTTGTTTTCGGTTTGTTGGAGCCGCAGCGTCCTCGCCGCGCCCGGGCACAGCGGCGCGAGGCGGCGTCGGCTCCGCTGATCGCATCGACCAATTGAACAGCGACATCGTGGAGCGAATCAATGCGTCCGGGCGCGCGTATCTCACGCAAACAAAATTGCGCGGCCGAACAGTAATGAGGATCGGCCTCGGCAACGTGCTCACCACGGAAGAACATCTGCGCAAGGGCTGGGAGATCATTCAGGAAACGGCAAGCAACCTGTAGCCGCTTCGCTGTGTGAAGCGCGCACGTTTGTATTTCTCCGGTAACGCCGCCCGCAGGGCGGCGGCTGCAGATTTGCGACTGAGCTTCGTCACCGCTAATCTCCGTTCGTTATGATGAAGTTACTGCGCAGGCACCGGGACTGGCTCATGATCGTGATCGCGATCCTGGCGATTCCCTTCATTTTCTATTTCGTGCAACGCCCGGATTACGGCGCGATCGGCAGGGATCATTTCGCTCGCATCTATGATCGCAACGTTTCGATCCTGGAAGCGCAACAATCTGCCAGGCTTCTCAGTCTGGCGCAGGCCCTTGGGATGTCTGATTTTGTGGGAACAATGACAGCAGGGGCCGGGGGGGACCAGAATCAGGTCGCGGTCCAATTCATCGTTAACCTGCTTGTCCTGCGGCACGAAGCGGAACAAATGGGACTACGCCCGAGTGCCTCGGAGGTTGCCGAGGTCGTGCGAAAGCTGCCGGCTTTCCAGGGCGATTCAGGCTTCGACATCAATAAGTTGAATGATCTTGTGCAGAACGGGCTGGCGCCGCTCGGTCTGGCTGAAGAGCACATCGAACAACTCGTGCGCGATCAGATCTCGCTGAGCGAAATTCAGAAGCTTCTGGCAGCCGGCGTTTCGCTCCCCAAGAGCGAGTTGGATGAAAATTTTCAGCGCGGCTACGACAAACTCTATGTGAGTGTGATTCGGTTTCGGTCCGTCGATTTCGATAAGGACATCAAGATCAACGACGAAGATGTGCAGAAGTATTACGATGCGCACAAAGCGGAGCTGAAAACCGACGAGAAACGCAAGGTCGAGTTTGTTCAACTGACGCTGAATGAGGAGGAGAAGAAGTTGGCGGGCAAAGAACGGATCGAGGCGTTACAGAAACTGGCCGATCGCGCGACCGACTTCACGCAGGCGCTGCTGGAAAAGGGCGCGGATTTCAAGCAGGCAGCAGCGAAATTTCAATTGCCAGTGCATGAGACCGGCGAATTCACTGCAGCGGAGCCCGATCCGCAGTTGAAAGGCGATCGGCAGCTTGGCGCCGCAGCCTTCAAGCTGTCGGCCCAGGAGCCGCACAGTGATGCGGTCCAGGTGGCGGATGGATTTTATATTTTGCATTTGACCGGGAAGACCGAGGCGCGGCCGCTTACAGCCGAGGAAGCGAAACCGAAAATCGTGGATGCGCTGAAGAAGGCGCGGTCGCGCGAGTTAATCTCTACCAAAGGTGCGGAGCTGGTGCAGCAACTTCGGGAAGCCAAAAAATCTGGTCAGCCGCTTGACGCCGTCGTCGAAAAAGCTGGCTTAAAACCTGAGAAGCTCCCGGCGTTTTCATTGATCGACGAGGAATCGGAAAAATCCGAGGGCAACGAGCAAAAAAAGCAGTCGCCTGAGATTCTCATGATTAAAGAGGCAGTGGTATTGTTGAATCCCGGCGATGTTACCGACTTCGTGCCTTCTGGTACGGACGGACTCATCGCTATTTTGGAAAAGCGAGAGCCACTCGGGGACGCGGGGGCCGGGGAGAAAAAGGCAGCCTTCGAAAAGAGAATCCTTGAGAACAAGGAGCGCATTGTTCTTGTGGAATGGTTGCGCGACCGGCAGCAGGCAGCAGGTTTGGAATTCAAGAAAGGGTAGGGCTCGCACAAAGTTCACAAACGGGCACGAAGCAGTCGTGGGTTTGAAATTTGCTGCCGTTATTTCTTTGTGACCGTTGTGTTCGTTGTGGGAGAAAATAAATGGCAACGCGGGACGACATTTTTGACGACGCCAGTGGCGACATTGCCATCGGCGATCTGGACAGCGCAGTCGAGAAGTACCGGCGTTGCGTTGAGCTTGATCCCGATTTTTTCGATGGTTGGCACGCCCTCGGGATGGCGCTGATGAAGCTCGGGCGATTCGAGGAAGCGATCGATGCCGGCAAAAGAGCGGTGGAATTGCGGCCTAACGATCAGATCGGTTGGACAAGTCTCTCGCTGTTTTACAATCGCGTGGGGAACATCAAGGAAGCCGAAGCCGCAGGTACTAAAGCAAAGATTTTGAGCTGGGGCGGCAAAGTGGCGAAGGAGTAGGCGAAGGACTGTTTCTCGGTCACGGTAACCTTCTAGCCTGAGCCTGCTCTCGGTAACACCGCGGCGTTAGCCGTCAGGCGAACCCATCATACACATTGTTGATCGGTAAGATCGCCCGGGCGAACAGCTCCAAGGTTCGTTAAGGGTCCAAGCCAGAACTCTTTATTTGACACACTGTATTTTCAGGATTTACTGAAATTACATGAACAACGGAAACAACAGCGGCACAGCTCTGGGCGAAGCGAGGGACCAGTTTGTAAGTCAATGGGGGGTTATCGGGAGCGCCTGGGGGGTCAATCGCACCATGGCTCAGATCCACGCGTTGCTCATTACTGCGCCGGCAGCGCTTAGCACCGACGACATCATGCAAGAGCTCAAGATCAGTCGTGGAAATGCCCACAGCAATTTGCGCGACCTGGTCAGTTGGGGACTGGTCCGCAGTGTCGTTCGCAAGGGTGAACGAAAGGAGTTTTTCGAGGCGGAAAAAGATGTTTGGAAAATGTTTTGCATCATTATTCGCGAGCGCCGGCGGCGAGAGATGCGACCGGCGCAGACTGTTTTGAAAGAATGTCTCAGTCGAACAAAGAGTTTGCGCGGCGCTGAAGCAGCCGCTTTCAACAAACAACTCAAACATCTCAGCGATTTTCTTGAGCTCACTGATGGCGTCATCACGAAAATTGCCCAGTCAGAGCAAAGCAAGATGGTTCCCTGGGCTCTGAAGTTTTTGAAACCAAAATGACTGTCCCCATTGAAAACAAAACCAAGGAAAGGAAACTCCCATGACTCCAATAGTTTGGACCTACATTATTTACATCGCACTGAGCATTCCGCTCACCATCTGGGTCGCGCACACGCTGCACAAAAACGGGCGCATTTTTCTGATTGATTCGTTCCGCGGCAACGAGCGATTGGCCGATTCGGTCAATCACCTCCTTGTCGTAGGCTTTTATCTTATCAATATTGGCTACGTAGCGCTCGCCTTGAAGGAGTGCATCGCTCCCACAGATGTTCGCGAAGTGCTTGAAACGATCAGTCGCAAGATCGGCGTGGTCATGCTCGTGCTTGGCGCCATGCACTTCTTCAACATTTTGGTGTTTTCGAAAATGCGCCGGCGCGCACTTCTGCTAGCCGTGCCTCCCCCAATTCCGCCGCAGGCTCATGTCAGCGTCGCGACTCAATGAAGTGTCTTTACGTTTTATTCGACGCGGACTGCGAACTTTGTGTGCGCTGTCGCAATTGGCTGGCACAACAACAGGCATTTGTGCCGCTTGTCTTCATTGCATTTCAATCAGATGAGGCGCAACGCCGGTTTCCCGGAATTGATGCGCTTAAGCCGGGCGAGCAACTGCTGGTGATTTCGGATGAGGGCGCCGTCTATCGCGGTGCGCATGCATGGATCATGTGTCTTTGGGCGCTCGAGAATTATCGAGAACATGCGCGACGGCTAGCGCATCCAGCTTTATTGCCGCTTGCAAAAGCCGTCTGCGAATTGCTCTCTCGGAATCGCTTCTTCTTGTCGGATGTAGTGGACGCTTACCAAATGTTCACGCGTTTATCCGCCGGGCGAACCATCGCCGAACCGTCAGGAACGTTGAATGCCTTTTGAAATTCCGGCATGTTCGTGAGCGGGCCGTTCACGCGAAACTGCGCCGGCGAATGCGGATCGGTGGTGAGTCGCAGCTTTTGATCTTCGTCGCGAATTTTTGAGCGCCAGATCGCGGCGAAGGACAGGAAAAAGCGTTGCTCCGGTGTCAGGCCGTCGATCTTTTTGTCGCGTTCCTCCGGGTTTTTGTCGAGCGCCTTCTGCAACGCGGCGTAAGCGAGTTTTACTCCTCCGATATCCGCGATGTTTTCGCCTTGCGTGAGTTCGCCATTCACATGCTGGCCCGGCAACGGCGCGTACGCGGAATATTGATCGACAACTGCCTGGCGCCGCTTGTTGTATTCGTCCGCCGATTTTTTGGACCACCAATCGCGCAAATTACCATCGGCATCGAACTGGCGTCCCTGATCATCGAAGCCGTGTGTCATTTCATGGCCAATGACTGCCCCGATCCCGCCGTAGTTCACAGCGTCGTCTGCGTTCGGGTAGAAGAACGGCGGCCGCAAAATGCCTGCCGGAAAGACGATCTCGTTCATGGTCGGCTGATAATACGCGTTCACAGTCGGCGGTGTCATTCCCCAGTCGGTGCGATCGACTGGCTTGCCGATCTTTTGCAGGTCCCGATCGGCCGCAAATTTTTCGGAGCGCAGAGTGTTCATAACGAACGGGCCGCGGTCGATCTCCAGCAATGAATAATCAAGCCACTTATCAGGATAACCGATCTTGACGTTCATCGCGGCGAGTTTCTTGAGCGCTTCCTTTTTTGTCGGCTCGTCCATCCAATCGAGCGTCTTGATTCGGTTTGCCAGCGCCTCCTTCAAATTGTTCACGAGTTCGAGTGCGCGCTCTTTCGCCTCGGGTGGGAAATAAAAGCCGACGTACAGTTTGCCAAGCGCGTCGCCAATGTCGCCGTCCTCCGAAGTGACCACACGTTTCCAGCGCGGCTTGTTCTGCTGGGTGCCGCGCAGCACTCGCTCGTTAAAATCGAAATCCTCGTCGACGAAATCCTTGGAAAGATATGGTGCGGTCGCCTTAATCAGATTCCAACGAAGGTATGCCTTCCAATCATCCAGCGCTGTCGATTTGAACAAATTGTTCACCGCTTTGAAAAACTCCGGCTGATGCACGTTGACGTTCCCCGGCTCGAGCAGGTTGATCGAGTTGAAATAATCGCTCCACTTCCAATCGGGCGTCAGGTCCTGCAGCTGTCGCACCGGCATCTTGTTGTAATTCTTGATTGGATCGCGCAGCTCCACTCGCGTGCGCGATGCTTCGGCTAATTTCGTTTCCAGCGCCATGATCTTCTTGGCGTCTTCGGCAGCTTTCTCCGGCGACTGGCCTAACAAGGTCAGCATCTTCGTCACGTGCGCGATGTACTTCTCGCGCTTCTCTTTCATATCGGCGTCCTGCTTTGTGTAGTAATCTCGATCCGGCATGCCGAGTCCGCCCTGCACCGCCTGGGCGATGTCGTGATTGCTGTCCTTCGCGTCCTGGCCCGAGCCAAAATTGAAGAATGCGTTGATGCCGATGCTGTGGAGGCGCGCGATCTCCTTCAGCACATCCTGTCGATCTTTCATTGCGTCGATTTTCTGGAACTCCTCCGTCAGCGGCGTTGTGCGCGCGGCTTCGACCGCCTTTTCGTCCATCCCGCTCGCGTAGTAGTCACCGACTTTCCGTGTCTCCGGCGCAAGCTTCGGGTCGACCTGGGTTTGCGAGGCCTTCTCCGCGATCGTGTGCAATGCGTCATTATTGCGTTCGATCAGTTCATTGAACGCGCCCCATCGGGAATATTCAGGCGGGATCTCCGTCTTTTTGATCCAGTTGCCATTGGCGAACAGGAAAAAATCGTCGCCCGGTTTTACTGACGAATCCCTGTTGTTGGCATCGAGCGGCTGAGGGTTTTGATCCGGCTGCCCCTCGGGCGCCGCAATAGCGGCGGCATACGAACAAACAATCGAAGTGATGATGGTGATAAATGATTTCATGATTTAGAAACAGACTGAGATGAGCGGTTCCAATTGTTGATGCGGATTAGACCCTCCACACGCCCTTCCGTTGAACCGACCGTCGTTCGAAAGGGGCGTTATTCCGCCGCCGTGCGTGCAACCGAGTGAAGTTACAACTGCTCGATTACGTACCCGCGCTGTTGCAACAGCGCGATCACGCTATGTGGCCCGGAGAAGTGAAGCGCGCCTGCGACAATCGCGGTCGGCTTGCCGGTTTTCAGTTCCGCCTCGATTCGCGGAATCCATTTCACGTTACGATCGTCGACGAAACGTGCCGCAATCCTGGGCGCTTTTGACCGCAGCGGCGTGTCGCCTGCCCACAGCGCATTGGTGTCGCCCTTCCGCCAAGCTTTGTACATCCTGCCAGACTCCTTGTCGCCGTTATTGGGCTGAGTAAGCGCGTCCTGCAGCATGAACTCGCCGTCTCGATCGGACAACCCACCCATCACCGCGACATGTTCATTAACCGACTCCAGTCCCCCGATCTCCTTTCCCACTTTCAGGGCGTGATCCACAAAATAATTATCCAAGCCATGGGAGGGGGACGATTTGCTGTACGAAGCCGGAGCGGTCAGATGCTGAGCGATCCACCAGGGCTTGTAACAAAGCTGGCTGTCGAAGCTCACGAATCGCTCACCATTTCCGTCGCGAGCATCGGGTTTCACGGTGAACATGTTTTTGCGAAGCCATGCCATCAACTCCGGGCTAATCTTTGAACGGATGTCTTGTCCCGGGGGATACTTGGCCGCAGCCTCAAATTTCTTTTGAAATTCTGCGTGCTGGGTTGGATTGAATTCAAAGAGGAAACGATTGCTGCCTTTCAGCGCAATGTCATAAGGCTTGGGCAGTGGATAATCTTTTGTGCTCAGCGCGTGAATTGAACCCACGAGATAAAATGGCGCCTTCGCGTTCGTCACGCGCCAGACACAACATTTCGGAAATTTTTTGTTTTGCGGAGCTGCGTCCATCGCAAGCGGTGTCAGAGTTAGCGCGACAAGCAATGCGACCAGACCGTGGGCGGCGTGTCGAATGGGAAAAAACATTTCCGGTGTTTAGCGCGAAAAATCTTCAAGTCAATCGGGAGTTTTGAATGCACAGAGAGCAATTGGCATGCCTCCGTATGCGTTTAGCGGAGGCGGGGCAGCTCGCAAGGTTTCGAGACTTGGAAGTCGTCACTCCTTGAGAAGGACGCAGTTTTTGATACGATAGCGCAGGCATGCCCCTCCCGGTGAAGCGTTGGTCGGTTCTCGCGTCTATCTTCGCTTCTTTGGCCCTTCCGTCCTCAATCGCCACTGCTGCCGGCGAGTGGCAGGTAATCAAGATAAATGGGCACGATTATCTGAGCGTCGACAACATTTCCAAGTTTTACGGCTTGCCTGCAGAAGTCGTCCCATCGGGAGCGAAAGTACAGACAGACACAGCTGATCATCCGCTGGAGTTCGTCAGCGGCAGCAGGGAAGCGATTATCAATGGCGCTCGAAGTTGGTTGTGCTTCCCCGTGATTGAACAGGGTGGAAAATCTCTGGTGTCGCGGACTGACGTAGCCAAAACCATTGAGCCGCTCATCCGGCCCCACCGTGTTCCAAATGTGGGCAAGGTTCAGACCGTCGTTCTCGATGCCGGGCATGGCGGCCATGACAAAGGGCAGGTGAGCCGTTACGGGGCGGAAAAAGATTTTGCGCTCGATGTCGCGCGAAAGCTCCGCCCGATTTTACAGGCGAAAGGGTTGCGCGTGATCATGACGCGCGAGGGCGATTATTTTGTGCCGTTGGAAGTACGAGCACAAATTGCCAACTCTGCGCACAACGCGATTTTCGTCAGCATTCACTTTAACGCGACGAACGATGATCCGAACGCTACGGGGTTTGAAATCTTTTCGTTCACTCCGCGCGGCGCGCCATCAACTTCTGACGGCGCCGTGACTGCGAACTCCGTCAACATGCAGCCCGGCAGTTCGGTGGATGCGCAAAGTCTGGCGCTCTCCGCGTGTGTTTATCATTCGGTTCTCGGTCAACTCCGTGAGTACGATCGTGGTATCAAACGCGCACGGTTCGCGGTGCTGCGCCTGACGAAGGTGCCGGCGGTGCTGATCGAAGGCGGCTTTTTGACGGACGGCGGCGAAAGCAAATTGATCTCGAACAAAGATTGGCGCGCGAAACTGGCGGGCGCGATTGGGATAGGAATCGAAAACTACCAGGCGCTGCCGATCAAGAAACAGCCGCCAATGATCGTTGCCGATTATCGTCGTCAGTCGAAGTCGGCGCCTGTTGAGCCGGTTCCGCAGGAAGGAAGCGTGAAAGAAGCAGATGCCAGCTTACTGGAATTGGTCGGCAGATCCGCTTTTCTTCCACCGCAGCAGAAATCATCGCCTGCACAACAATCGTCTCTCGAGTCTGCTCCCATTGTTCCATAAGATTCCAGTGGCGACCGGCGTGCTTCGTCGCACTGATGCACGCGCATTTGGACAAGTGCGGATCGGCCTTGACCTCCGCGTGAACATGGCACGATGATCCTCAGTCAACCTAACGAAAGGACTTATGAAGAAGCAAATCACCTATGTAATGACAGCCCTGCTCGCGGCAATCGCTGTTTCAAATGCCGCGACACCGGACAAGACCGCGGTGGAAGCCAAGGAAAAATCAGCCTGGCAGGCATTCAAGGACAAGAACTCGGACGCCTTCAAGAAGGTCGTCGACAAAGACATCCGTTGCGTTTACGCGGATCGCCTGTCCACCAGTCTCCAGAATGAACTGGCCGATATGCAAAAGTGGGACATGAAATCGTTTGAGTTCAGCGATTTCGATATGTTCTCCGATGAAAAGGACGTCATCGTCACGACCTATAAGGTGAAGGTCGAGGGCACGGTGGATGGTAAGGACGCCTCCGGCAATTACAACGCCGGGTCCGTCTGGAAACTGGAGAATGGTCAATGGCTTGCCATTTTCCACACGAACATCAAACAGGAGACAGGGGCGAAGTAACAACGGGACGTTGCATCCAATCCGCTAATACTCTTCACCAACGATCCGCGCGCAGCGGTTGTTGACTTGCTCCACGCGGGCCTTACTCTCGCTATGTATAAGAGAGCGGGGGAGCCGCAATGGCTGAGAGGTCCGATTGGACGACCCCTTGAACCTGATGCGGGTAATGCCGCCGAAGGGAGCGAGGGTCCGATGCGGGACTGACGATTTCAGCTATGCGATTTTTCCGCGCATGGCTTTTTTGTTGTGAGAAGAACAATCAGGAACCAGGAACCGAGGAAAAGAAATTCCTTTTTTCCTACCCTCGTAATTTAACTTTTTCATGAGCGAGCATAACGGGCAGCTTCCAAATTCGAAGAAGACATACGTTTCGGGGTGGTTGCACCCCGACATTCGCGTTCCGTTCTTGGTCATCCCGAGCAAAGACGAGAATCGAGCGGCTAGGGACGCCGCGAGATGGACAGGAAGGCCGGAGGTTGAGCGAGCGGGAAGCGAGCGAATCAAATCTTTCGACATTTCTGTGTGCCTATGAATACGAACAACGGAGTCGAAGAATCGAAAGCAGCTGAGACGCTTCTTCCAAATTCGCGAAAAATTTACGTTAGCGGCGAACTTCACCCCAACATTCGCGTGCCGTTCCGCGAAATCTCGCTCGCTCCGACGAAGTCGATGAACGGTGATACCGAAGCAAACGAGCCCGTACGCGTTTACGACACGAGCGGCCCATGGGGGGACCCAAGCGTGATGCCTGACCCACTACAGGGGCTTCCGCCTTTGCGCCGCGATTGGATCCTGAAGCGCGGAGATGTAGACGAGATCGAGGGACGAGTCGTTAGGCCAATTGATGATGGCTATTTGTCTGACAAGCACGCGGCTGCCGCCGTGAAACGTCCCACGTTCAATGGAGACGGCGCGCCCTCGCGCCGGAAACCGTTGCGCGCATCCGCTGGTCATCCCGTGACGCAGCTTTGGTATGCGCGCCAGGGAATCGTCACACCCGAGATGGAATTCATCGCGATCCGAGAAAATCTCGGACGCGAAAGGCGGAAGGAAGAATTAAAAATTAAGAAAGGGAATGGCAGCGACCCCGAACTTCTTAATTCTTCCTTCTTACTTCATACTTCCGACCGCAATTCGCTCGCACATGAACATATAGGCGAAAGTTTCGGTGCCAACGTCCCACGCGAGATAACACCCGAATTCGTGCGGTCGGAGGTCGCGCGCGGCCGCGCCATCATTCCCGCAAACATCAATCATCCCGAATCCGAGCCGATGATCATCGGCCGTAATTTCCTGGTAAAAATCAACGCCAACATCGGCAACAGCGCAGTGGCGTCATCGATCGAGGAAGAAGTCGAGAAAATGCGTTGGGCGACGAAATGGGGCGCCGACACGGTAATGGATTTGAGCACCGGGAAGAACATTCACGCCACACGCGAATGGATCATCCGCAACAGTCCCGTGCCTATCGGAACGGTGCCGATTTACCAGGCACTCGAGAAAGTTGGCGGTCGCGCGGAGGAACTGACTTGGGAAATCTATCGTGACACGTTAATCGAACAAGCTGAGCAGGGTGTGGATTATTTTACGGTGCATGCAGGCGTGCTTTTGCGTTACATTCCGCTCACTGCGCGACGTGCCACCGGAATCGTTTCGCGCGGCGGCTCAATCATGGCCAAGTGGTGTCTCGCGCATCATCAGGAAAGTTTTCTCTACACTCGTTGGGATGACATCTGTGAGATCATGGCTGCCTACGACGTTAGCTTCTCCATCGGCGATGGTCTGCGGCCAGGTTCAATTGCGGACGCGAACGACGAAGCGCAATTTGCCGAACTTTACACGCAAGGCGAGCTAACCAAGCGCGCGTGGGCCCGTCACGTGCAGGTGATGAACGAAGGACCCGGCCATGTTCCCATGCACTTGATCAAGGAGAACATGGAGAAGCAACTCGAGTGGTGCGACGAAGCGCCGTTCTACACGCTCGGTCCGCTCACCACTGACATCGCGCCCGGGTACGATCACATCACCAGCGCAATCGGCGCCGCCATGATCGGCTGGTACGGCTGCGCCATGCTTTGCTACGTCACGCCGAAAGAACATCTCGGATTGCCTAACAAGAAGGACGTCAAAGACGGTGTGGTCGCCTACAAAATCGCGGCCCATGCCGCCGATCTCGCGAAAGGCCATCCCGGCGCGCAATACCGCGACAACGCCATCAGCAAAGCGCGCTTTGAATTTCGATGGGAAGACCAATTCAATCTTTCGCTCGATCCCGAAACTGCGCTTGCCTTTCATGATGAGACGCTTCCCATGGAAGGGGCGAAATCAGCTCATTTCTGCTCGATGTGCGGTCCCCACTTCTGCAGCATGAAGATCACAGAGGATGTGAGGAAGTACGCAGCCGAACATGCGATTGATGAGAACGCTGCGATCGAACACGGGATGAAAGAGAAAGCTGCAGAATTTCAGCACAGCGGAGCAGAAATTTATTCCAAACCATGATGAATGGCGTCGACTGGGATGAGACGACATAGACTGGAGTTCACGGCCGGCCCGATGAGGGCGAAGATGATGGGCAGCAGCTTCGTCAAACTTTGCCGCAAGAAGGCGCCAAGACTGCGCACTTCTGTTCCATGTGCGGTCCACACTTCTGTTCGATGAAAATTACCGAGGACGTATGTAAGTACGCCGCCGAGCATGGCCTAACGAATGCAGAAGCGATCGAACGTGGACTGAAAGAGAAATCTCGCGAGTTTGTTGGTAAGGGGGCCGACGTGTATGCAAAGACGTAGTTGCGAAGGAATCGAGCGGCGTGGGGCGACGCAAGATGGACGGGCAAGCCCGAGAGGGCGAGAAGGCCGGGAGGAATTCGAGTCAATGCAGGAAAAAAGGAAAGAATTCGTAGAGAAGGGTTCTGAGGTTTACGCGAAGACGTAATGTACGGGGAGCGGTCGCCGCGGCGACCTGGTTTGAAAGCCTGGCCGTCGCTTTGCGTCCGTTGCAGCGGCGGCTCGCAGAAACCAACTTGAATCCAAGTTGGTCCGCGAAACACACGAGCGAAACTGGGGTTATCTTTCAATTTCTTTGGAATCGGCGAGTGATGTTGTTGACCGACATGCCTGCGGTAAGGTTTGGGGATGATCCGCGCACGCTCTACTGAACGCGTCACTCGCGCACGGGCCGTGACAATTTCCGGTAGAGGTCGCCTGGAGATTGTTTGGATTGATCAAGCACCGCTGCGAGCCAATGCCGCCGCCGAATGCACCAACATGATGGTGCGTCTGGAGCAAGCGCGACTTCGCTGGCATCAGTTTGAACGACAGGACAAGCCCGCGTTCGTCCGGTGGCGGGCCCGTGAGTTTGGCGCGTTGCTTAGCACCGCGCGGGATGTCGAGGATAAGATTCGGGACGCGCAAAACCTGATTCATGAAGTGGAGATCGAAATGCGGCGACACATCCAGGATCCGCACAGCGCCTATCGGCGCGTGCTGTTTCGACGCGAAAATCCGGGCGTCGCCGATGAGCGGGAGACTTTCTCTTATGGATCGCGATCGACACCTCATCTGAGCGAATTCGAGCAGGAAGCTCTGTTTCAAGAATGGGTGCGAACATTTCTTGGCACGAATCCGACCAAGATGGATGACGACGTTTATTCGAGCAGCTTTGAAGTTTTTAAGTCGCATATGTTCGTTAGGCCCGAAAGCGCCCCGAGTCGATCTGATCCCCCGCTGGCGGGTGTTCGGCGTTCTGCGGTTGATGAAGAGTCGGCGGGCGCATCTGAACCGGTAACGATTGATCTGCGGGTAAAGGAAATCTATCGGCGGCTGGTGCGTCGATTACATCCCGACTTGCGCGCCGATGGGGATGCCTCTGTCTCTTCGCTTTGGCATGAAGTCCAGGAGGCGTATGTGGCTGGTGACGTCGCCCGCATGGAACTTCTGCTGGCGCTCAGTGATTTGTCGAACGCGCCCAGCGGTGGCACAACCTTATCGCAGATGCGCTCGGTCCTTAGCGAATTGACACGGTCTGTGCGCGCGTTGGAGTTAAGCCTGGTCGAAGCCGGGCGGGAAGATTCATGGAACTTCGCCCGAATAGGTCCATCGGAGGATCTGCGGGTGCGCGTGGAGCGGCAATTGAAACATGATCTCGCGCTGCGACAACAGCGCCTGGAGCTGCTCACGAAAACGATTGCCGGATGGGCTGAGCTACCGCAGTTCAGTAGAGAGAGGTTGAGGGCGACTGGTTAAGGTTGAGAGTTGGATGAAAGAATAAAAACCAGGAACCGAGGAAACTTCTCCAAAATTGCCTACTAGACTCGCTCCGTCTGCTTCTCACATGCTGGCCACGCCGAAGCATAATGCCAGTCCGGCTCGGACCGAAGGAAGTCGCTCGTCACTCGTCACTGCCGAGAGCCGCGTGGCGCAGCTTTACGCGGTTGCAACGCTCGAGAAGTCGCGGCGATTTCATCCGATCCGCCCACTTCGCGAATGCCGGCGTCGGACCGCGCCAGTGTAGCGTCTCGATCTTCTTAAAGAGCGACACATCGGTGCGCAGGGTTGCGAGTAGACTTTTGCTATCGCTTGTGGCGTGTTGCGTTGATACGCTTGTTTTTCGGAGGAGAAAACACCATCATGCTTCATCTACTTTGGTATGTCATCGTTGGCTTGATCGCCGGGTTCGTTGCCAAATCGGTTATGCACCTGCACATGACGCTTCTCTGGACGACCGTGCTCGGTCTCGTCAGCTCAATTCTCGGTGGATTCATAACCCACCTGTTCGACCGTCCGAAACCCGAGGCGAATTATCATCCGGCCGGAATTATTGTTTCGATACTCTTCGCCTTGCTGGTGTTGTGGCTCTTAAGCAAGGTCCCCATATTCTCGGCGGATCAAATTTGATCACACGGCCTCCCTGTCCGGCAGTCATGAATCGGCGGTCGGCAGTCAGATTCGACTTTCCGCGATTCGAGCCGCAGCCTTTTCGCAACGTTCGAGCAGCCGCGGCGATTCCATCCGATCCGCCCATGCCGCGAATGCCGGCGTCGCCCCGCGCCAGCGCAGCGTCTCGACTTTTTTAAAGAGCGGCGCATCGGTGCGCAGCGTGGCGAGATTCTTGAAGAGCAGCGCGAGATCGCGCTGTTCGCCGAGAACGTTTGACGGAAAGTTTTCGATCTGACCGTAGCGGTTCAAAAGCTGGGCGGCGGTCTTAGCGCCGATCCCAGGGATGCCGGGATAACCGTCGGCTGCATCGCCTACGAGCGCGAGCAAATCCGGAATGAGCTGCGGGCTGACGCCGAACTTTTCGCGTATCCCAGCCGCATCGCGAATTATTTTGCGGCGGCCGTCGATCTGCACCACGCGCGTCCCGCGCACACATTGCGCCAGATCCTTATCGGGCGTCCAAATGGCGACTTTCTCCACCTTCTTATTTTTCGACGCGAGACGCGCCGCTGAAGCGAGCGCATCATCAGCTTCGAGCTCGACCATCGGCCACACGACAACACCCATCGCCGCGAGCGCCTCATCGAGGGGATGAAATTGCGCGAGCAGCGCGCGCTCGATGCCGGCGCCCGTCTTGTAGTCCGGCCAAAGCCGATTGCGAAACGACTCGATCACGTGGTCGGTGGCGACGCCGAGATACGTATCTATCTGACCGCGTGAGGCGGAGCCTTTTACGCGGTCGCCGTTCTCAATCATTTGGAGAACGGTCTGCAGCACACCGACGACAGCGCCGTAAGGGCGGTCTTTGCCTTTTGTAAACCGGCGTAAGCCGTAGAAGTGACGGAAGAGTTCGTAAGTGCCGTCTACAAGATGTACGATCATTTTGGGCCAATGTTAGATCTTGTGGCTGCGCCAGCAAAGCGCGCGGAGCTCTGTTCAAAGACGTAGCTGTCCAGCACTCGTGTTTTGTGCTACAAGATCGACATGGAAATCAAGCTGACTGCGGTTTTCCGAAAATTTCCCGCGGGATACGCCGCATTCGTGGAAGAGCTGCCCGGTGCGAATACGCAAGGCGCAACGCTGGAAGAAGCGCGTGCAAACTTAAAGGAAGCGGTCGAGATGGTTCTGCAGGCGAATCGCAAATTGGGGTGGACTAAATGAAGGCGAACGCACAGCCGGAGATCGTCACGAAAAATGGCAAACCCGTATCGGTAATTCTTCCGATCAAGAAATATCAAGAAATGCTGGAGCGCCTTGAGGATGCAGCAGATGTTGCCTGGCTGAAACGCGCCCGACGCAAAAAACTTCATTTCCGTCCATTGGAAGACGTGCTTGTCGATCTACAAACGCGCTAGGCGAAGCGATGTATCGTGTCGTCGTCGAGCGTTCTGCTGAGAAGGACCTCAGAAAACTCCAACTCGGTGTGCGATTTCGCGTAGCTGATGCATTGCGGAGTCTTGCGAACGATCCGCGCCCGGTTGGTAGTCGCAAACTCGCTGGAACGAAGCGTGACTGGCGAGTTCGTGTCGGTGATTATCGCATCATCTACGAGATCGCTGATGCGATTCGCGTTGTACGGATTTATCGGGTGCGGCATCGTCGCGAAGCCTATCGCTGAAGCCTTTTGAATCTGTCAGGCGCGGTCATCGGCCGGCAGCCTTTTCGCACTGCTCGAGCAGCCGCGGCGGTTCCATCAATGAAGCAACTTCTCGGGGAAGCGCGCGTTCTGTTCGCGTCGCAAAATACGCCGCTGACGCCATTGTAATATTCTTCCGGGCTTCGTCGGATCCCAGCCTTTCGGGTTCGGCAGGACCGCCGCCAGCATGGCCGACTGCTCCCTCGTTAGGCCGCGCGCGCTGACGCCGAAATAATGCTGCGAAGCTGCTTCCACTCCGTAGATCCCGCGCCCCATCTCGATCACGTTTGCATACAGCTCCAGGATGCGCCGCTTCGGCAGCAGTAGCTCCATCCAGATCGTGTAATACGATTCCAATACTTTCCTGATCCAGGAGCGGCCCTGCCACAGGAAGATCGACCGGGCGCATTGGTTCGTGATCGTGGAAGCTCCGCGAACCGGTTTCTTCTTCCGCTCCGCTTCTTTCACCGCGAGGTCCATCTCCTTCCAGTCAAAACCCTCGTGCTGAAAGAATCGCTGATCTTCCGATATCCAAAGGTGCTTCAGGAACATCTCAGGCATCTGCGGCAGATCGATCCAGCGATAGAGGAGCGGAGACTTTGGCGCTTTTGAGAACGTCGCGCCGCCCTGTTCGATCAACATCGGCAGCGTCCACGGTGGATTGACGAATCGCACCATCGCCACCTGCATCGCCGGGACGAAAAGCAAAACCACCAGCAAGAGCAGAATCCATTTTTTCCCGCGACCGCGTGAGGCGGAGCCTTTTACGCGGTTTGCGCGGCGTTTCTTGGCATTCGGCTTGGGCATCTTCGCCAAGAGACTGCGGTGGCGACCCGAGCGCAACGCGTTGTTATGGCGCGCTCCCGCGGATCGCGAACTTGGAGACCGCGTGAGGCGAAGGCTTTTACGCGGATTCGAGTTAGGCGAGTGCAGCGAATTCGCCATCGTCCTCACACTTACCGCTGACCCCATGACTTTTCTTCGCGCAATTTCCTGTCCCGCCAGCAAAGCCGGAGCGGAGCTCTATTCAAAGACGTAGGTGTCCAGCCTGCGTGTTTCATGAATTCAGGAGCGCGGTCGCATCTTGCTCGCCCCGGGCGAGGGCGCGTTGTCTAAATACGTCGCTTCTGTAGCGGCGGCCGTATCGGCCGCCTCCGAGGGAGTTTACGAAGAGCCCAAAAAGTGAGAATGGCTTGTCTATGAAAGGAAATGAAGTCACGGCGATGATTCCGAGCGCCGAGCAAGTCGAATACGCACGCGATTTGTTGTCGCGATATTTTCGACCCACGCGCCTCGCTTCGGCGGAATCACTCGCGCAGCGTTCAGGCGCACGCGTCTATCTAAAAATTGAAAGCGATCTACCGACTGACTCGTTCAAGCCACTCGGAGCGTTGAACGCTTTGCTTACAACTGCAGCGCAGCGCCCGGTGCCAGGAGTTGTTGCCGCGAGCACCGGTAATCACGGCGCCGCTGTTGCTTACGCCGCGCGCATCGCAAAAGTTGGCGCCACGATTTTTCTTCAGGAAAATCCGAATCCGGTGAAACGCGCGCGCATTGTCGCGCTTGGTGCAAAAGTCGTCGAGCGAGGCACCATGGGTGGATCGGCAGCGAGTGAAGGCGCCGCAGAATTTGCGCGCGAGCACGGCCACTATTTTCTCGACGATGCGAGCGATCCGCTCGTTCCGGCGGGTACCGCGACGATCGCCAGTGAAATCCTGGACGAGATACCAACGCCTGACGTCATTTTTGTACCGATGGGTGATACCGCGCTGATCCGCGGTGTGGCCGCTGAAGCGAAGCGTCGTCATCCCCGTGTTCGCATCATTGGTGTCCAGGCGGAACAGGCGCCCGCCTACGTGCAATCATGGCAGCAAGGGCGAGTCGTCGTTCCCAATTCATGCGACACGATTGCTGACGGGCTAGCAACGCTCCATCCGCTGGAAGCAAATGTGATCGCCATCCGCGAATTGGTGGACGAAGTGCGTTTGGTTTCGGAGCAGGAACTTCTCGACGCGATCCGCATTCTTCTACTCGACGAGCATGTAGTTGCGGAAGCTGCCGGTGCAGCGGCGACGGCGGCGTTCCTTCAGAACTCATCCGCTTACGCCGATGCCGAGGTTATCCTTTTGATCACGGGTGCGAATCTGTCCCCGGAAGTTCTTCGTCGCGCGATCACCTAGTATTTCAATGCGCACTGTGAAACGACGCGGGAAACCCGTCTGTGCTTCACCACAGACATCCCGACCTGCTGTTCGAAAACACAGACGACCAGTTGTGTCCTCTCATCTTGGTGTCGCACGTTCCCGAACTTCTTGAGATCATTCACCGTGCTTCGGTGAGTTGTTTGAAGCGGCTCAACGCTAAAAAACAGCGTTTGCTCGAAACTCTGTCCCCAGCCAGAATTTAAAATGGAAATTGCTCTTCGGAATCGCTTGCCTCGCCTGGTCTTCAGCCTCTTCCTGACAACTGCAGCATTCGCCGTTCAAGTCAAAGCGGCCTCCGACAAAGGTTCCGAATCTGAATCGAAGGATTCGCCTAAGCCTACTGCAACCCCCAACTTTAAGCCCGAATCCATCACCAGCACAGGCACCGTGGCTGTCGGAGGCAGCCCAATCGAGTATCAAGCCGTGGCTGGCACGCTCGTCGTACATCCCAAAGGCTGGGACGACGCAGCCCCGAAAGGGGACGGGAAAAGCAAGGAGAGCGAGGAAAGTGAGGAAAGCGAACAGGAGCCTAACGAGCATAAGAATCCGACGGCCGAAGCTTCGATGTTCTACGTGGCCTATAACAAAAAGAATGTGGAACCGGACAAACGGCCCGTCACGTTCCTGTTCAACGGCGGACCTGGCTCTTCGACAGTCTGGCTGCATATGGGCGCCTTTGGACCTAAGCGGGTGATCACCGCCGACGACACGCATACCGCCGCAGCGCCCTATCAAATTGTTAATAACGACTACAGCCTGCTGGACGCGAGTGATCTGGTATTTGTGGACGCTCCCGGCACCGGCTTCAGTCGCATCGCCGGTAAAAACAAAGAAAAAGAGTTTTACGGGGTGGACCCGGACGCGCACGCGTTCGCGGAATTCATCGTTGCGTATCTTAGCAAATACGGGCGGTGGAACTCGCCCAAGTACATTTTCGGTGAAAGCTACGGAACGCCGCGCTCTGCCGTGCTGGTGAACCTGCTCGCACAGGAATACAACGTCGACCTTAACGGCGTGATCATGCTTTCGCAGATCTTGAACTTCGACTTGAGCGTGGACGACCCGGAAGGCAATCCCGGAATCGACCTGCCCTACATTGTGGCATTGCCGACCTACGCCGCCAGCGCCTGGTACCACCACAAGTTGCCCGGCCCGAATGCTCCCGCCGCGCTCGAACCTTTCATCAAAGAAGTGGAAGCGTTCGCCACGCACGACTATGCGCGCGCACTGGCGGAAGGAGCGACTCTGCCGAAAGCCGAACGCCAGGCCATTGCCGAAAAACTGCACGGCTACACCGGCCTTCCCGTTAGCTATATTCTCAAGGCCAACTTGCGCATCGACGGCGGCGAGTTTGCAAAGAACCTCGAGGAGGATACCGACACAACCACCGGCCGGCTCGACACCCGCTTCTCAGGCCCGACCATGGACCCGCTGAGCAAGAAGGCCGACTACGATCCGCAAGCCGCCGCCATCAGCTCGGCCTATGTCTCTGCTTTCAACGACTACGTGAGGAAGTCTTTGCACTACGGTCAGGACAAAACCTATCGGCCTGAGATTCCGTTATGGAAGACTTGGAATTTCCAGCATCAGCCGCCCGGGGCGGAGCGGCCGTTGCCGCAGTCGACCAACACCATGCCGGATTTGGCTACCGCAATGAAATACAATCCGGACCTCAGAATTCTTTTAACGGGTGGTTACTTCGATCTGGCCACACCGTATTACGAGGGCTGGTACGAGATGCACCACCTGCAAATCCCGGAAAGGCTCCAGGACCACATTGAATATCACTACTATCAGTCGGGCCACATGGTGTACGCCAATCAGGAATCGCTTGAGGCTCTACACGATGACGTGGCCGCGTTCATCCATTCGACTGATCACCTCGGCAAATAACCGCGTAAAAGGCTTCGCCTCACGCGGCTCTAACCTATGATATCCCGACGCCACGATCGACCGCGTGAGGCGCAGCCTTTTACGCGGGAAATCGTTTGAGAAAATGACGCAATTGAGCGCGCAAAAAGCGCCGCCGGCCCCGCTCTTCAGGAATCTCTCGCGGCCCTCGGCGTCTTCGCGCTCTGTGTAGGCCTCGTAATAAATAAGCTTCCATGGACCGCGCGATTTCGTTGCGAACGAAGCGCCGCGCCTATGCTCCGACAATCGCTTCTTCAAGTCTGTCGAGAAACCAATGTAAAAACCGAAGTCGCTTTCCGATCTCAGTACATACACCTAGAACACGCATCAGGATAAAACGACGAAACCGCGTGAGGCGAAGCCTTTTACGCTGCTCAACCCCAGCCACGTGAGCGAACGCTTTTACGTGGTTCATCCATTCGACTGATCACCTCGGCAAATAACCTGCGAGTTCCGGGGAGCGCGCTCTGACGAAGAAGACGCCGTGCTTCAAAACCTGAGGGAGCTGCTCTAATAGATTTGAGGAGCATACGCGTCTGCTCCGGATCGCGAACTTGGAGCCGCGTGAGGCGAAGCCTTTATACGCGGATTCGAGTTGTGCGAGTGCAGCGAATCCGTCATCATCATCAGGCTTACCCTTGACCCCATGACTTTTCTGCGCGCAATACTATGTTCCGCCGTCTCGCCACGTCGTAGCTTTCAGCGAAGATGGGAGCCTTGGCGAAGGAGGATGCTCCATGTGTGGTCCACACTTCTGCAGCATGAAAATAATAGAAGATGTTCGGAAGTATGCAGCGGAGCGGGGAATAAAGGAAAGCGAAGTGCTTGAGAAAAATGAAGGAAAAGTCCATAGGGTTCGTTAAAAAAAGCTCGAAAGTTTACGCAAAGACGTGACGGCATCATTAAAGAAAGGTTTCGGTAGAGCTGTACTCACGGTTAAGCCCGTTGATATCGACCAGCTTTTTCTGGATCCGGAAAATCCCAGACTCGAATCCGTAACTACCGGTTCGACACAAGAGGAGCTCGCCAAAGCGATGTGGAAAGAAATGGCCGTTAGTGAAGTAGCGTTGTCGGTTGCCGAAAATGGTTTCTTCGAGGAGGAGCCACTTTTCGTGATTCCGGCGCCTAAGAGCTTTGGGGCTGGTGAACGCCTCGGGCCCAACCACGATCCGAAGAAACCTTCGTTCGTCGTCGTTGAGGGCAATCGCCGTCTGACGGCTGTAAAGCTCCTTGTGGATTCAGGTTTGCGCCAGAGAGTACGCGCAACTGATCTACCGACGATCTCGGAGACACGGCGGCGCGACCTGCAAATGCTTCCTGTCTCGATCTATCCAGACAAGGAGGCGCTTTGGGAATATTTCGGATTCCGACACGTCAACGGACCGAAAGAGTGGGATAGCTTAAGTAAGGCCGCGTACATCGCTCATGTCGTAAGAGAGTTCGAAAAACCTCTCGATCTAATCGCGCGAAAAATTGGCGATCAGCACAGCACGGTGGAGCGGATTTTTCGCGGTTACATCTTGTTGGAACAGGCGGAAAAGAGAACGAAGTTTCGGCGTGAAGATTGCAACCGGAACCGATTTTATTTTTCTCATTTGTACACTGCCGCCACGTACCCTGAAGTTTTGAGTTTTCTCGGCACAACCGCGAAAAAAGCGCTCGATCCGGATCCAGTACCAAAGCGAGCCCTAGGACATCTGGAGGAGCTGATGACTTGGCTATTCGGAAGCAGAGAGCGGCAAGTCGAGCCTGTGATTCGCACTCAAGCCCCTGATCTAACTCATCTCCGTGCGGTGATTGGTAATCCGCAAGCACTGTCAGCACTACGGTCAGGAGTTCGGCTGGAACGTGCATTCGCGATTAGTCTGGGCGATGAGCGAAGATTCGAAGATGCACTAGCAGCTAGTAAGGATTCTTTACAAGAGGCCAAGGGCACGGTCACGACGGGATATAAGGGCAATAGCGAACTTTTGGAGCAGATCAAATCCATCGGCGTGCTAACAGAGAGCATTCACGAAGAGATGAAGTCCATCGCTGCGCGGCGGCGAGCGGCCAAGTAGCTTCGATATGCCGAAACCAAGGGTTGTTCCCTTTCCGGACGATTTTCTAGAGCCAGAAGCTCTCGCCGACTGGTTAGAGTTAAGCGCCTTACATGCGGCTGACCAAGACGCGAGCATCGGGGATCTCCAGCGAGAGCTTGACCGATTGAATCACGGTAATCGCGAGAGCCTGCTAGGAAATGTTCTAACAGAATTCGACCGAAGGGGACAAGCCGCCCAAGCGGGATATCCGTTTGAACGCGGAGAGACTTCGGTGCGCCTAAAAGGGGCGCCCTCCGATTTTCCTGCTTACTTCTTTTGCTTAGCATTGTCTTACCACGGCTGGAACCTTCGAAGGGGCGCAAAAGAAAATCCGTGGTTACTCTTCGAAGAATTAGCTTTTTATTCTGCTAAAGGTTACACGGGCGGCAACGCGATCCTGTTCGGGACGAGCAGTCGCAAGGGAAAGAAATCGAAGGACAAGTTCAAAACCAGTATACAAGCTTTGATAAAAGCCCTCGGCGAAGGGGAATGCTTTAAAAGCCGGACTTTTTCAGCGAAGGACAGCAAGCTCGACCTTGTCGCGTGGAAGAAGTTTCCGGACGCTAGATCAAGCCAGATCATTATCTTTGGTCAGTGCGCCGCTGGCGCGAATTGGCGCGACAAGCTGACTGAACTCGATCCGGAAGCGTTTTGGGATGCTTGGATGACCGGCGGCAAAGGAAAAGTTAGTTCGCCACTTAGATCGGTGTTCATGCCTCATCGAGTCTTTGACGACGAAGAGTGGGACAATCGCGCACGCTGGGCTCGACTCTTGTTCGACCGCTGTCGGGTAGTAGCATTTGCCCATAAGGACACCGATACCGGAAAGTTTGCGACACGGTTGATTAACTGTTGTCGTTCTGAATGGAAGTTGCCACTTTAGCATAACTGCCTTTGTAGCCAAAAGCGAAGTTCCTGCTGATGAGTACGCTCTCGGGTGAAAATCCGATAGTGGTGAAGAGTCGTTGCTCTTGATCGATATCAATGTCGGAAATTTGCAGCTTAAAGCGGTATTTGACGCAGTGCCGTGCTACCAATATTCGTTTGAGTTACAGGAGACGCCAGAGTCCTTCGTAAAGGAATCGCTTCGGATTTCTACGAACGCCGCCGTGCTGCCGACATTTACTTGAACAACGATAATACGTTAAGAATTGCATTGGATGAATTCACCAGCGACCGGGCGCGATAAACTGATGGCGGTTAGAAAACCGTCGACGCTTAGCCCCTTCCGCTACCCGGGCGGCAAAACCAGACTCAGAACGACCATCATTGATTGGATTTCCGAGCTCGGGTTTCGCCCGACTCACTTCATTGAGCCCTTCGCAGGTGGCGCTAGCGTAGGGCTTGCGATCGCGGAACTTGACCTTGCCGATCACGTCACTTTGGCGGAAATCGACCCGGATGTTAGCGCGGTGTGGGATGTCGTGCTTAACGGCCAAGCTTCTGAGCTTGCGAGGCAAATCAGAACCTTTGATCTCAACAATGCCACGGCAGCCGAAATTTCCGCTGCTGTGCCGACCAATCAGCTTGCGCGTGCGTTTGGCTGTTTGCTTTTGAATAGAATTTCACGCAGTGGAATAATGGCACCTGGAGCGGGTTGGCTCAACGAAGGTGAAAATGGCAGAGGCATTCATTCTCGTTGGTATCCGAAAACGTTGTCGGCTCGGATTGAATCAGCGAACGCTCTGCGCGAAAAAGTATCCTTCGTTCAGTGTGATGGGTTAGGATTGCTGGGAGAATTTGCGCATGATCGACGCGTCGTGGCTTTTGTCGATCCTCCGTACGTCGTAAACGGCAGGGGCGCCGGCCTACGCCTCTACACGCACCACGATGTCGATTGTGAAAGACTTTTTAAAGTCATTGAACATTTCGTTGGCGCCATGGTGATTACGTATCATCGGTCGGTGGTTGTGGAGCGTCTTGCTGACCAAGCAGGTATCGAACGACGCACGATCACCGTTCAGACTGGCCACAAGAAAAAGAAGCGCGAACTTATCATGTTTAAGACTCCTTCGAAGAGAAAAAGGAAAAAAGGAGTCAGAGCTAAGTATTAACACGTCTCTTGGGGACCGGTCCACGAGCGGGAGCTGATTAGAAATCGAGAACCGGTTTCAATGTCAATACTTGGCTCTGAACCCTTTTTGCCTTTCGCTGAAGGCAGCTGCCAGAATCACTTCTTTCGTTTCGCCTTCTTCACCGCGGATTTCTTGGCGCCCGTTTAACAAAGTAAGAAGGTAGAATTAAGAATTAAAATCACTTCTTGATTTAGCCTTTTTCCCCTTGCTCATGAGCGCCCTGGCCGCCCGGTAATTGGTGATGTGCTCTTCCTTGGACTGGCCCTTACCAAGCAGGCTCTCGACAATTCACTATCTGAAACCGGTGTCGCTATTCGGTTTTCAGAAAGTGTGTAGCTCTTTCGTGGCCTGGGCACTTGTTATTCCGGCCCAAGCGAATCTGTGAAACAGAGTGTCCACCGCTTTCGCTGAAAGCGGTCGACCGTTGCGGAGCCAGGAGTTGAGAAAACCAATGAATGCTCCCGCGAGCGCATGCGCGATGAGATCTGAGCTCGCAAGGGCGGTTGATCCATCGCGCGGGCGCTGCGGTTGGGTCTTTTCGCGTTCAGCTAGTTGTCTCAGCCGAAGTTCGATCCCACGTGCGAAGTGTTCCACCGCCAAATCGAAAAAATCCTGCAACCGTTCTGAACGCGCCAGAGCTCCACGGATCTCTTCCGCCTCACCAACATGAGCGAAAAACTCGTGCACCGGTGCAATCCGATTTGATTGTTCGTTTCGAACAACCAACAGCATCGCCATTCTTTCCAGGAATTCGTCCATGTCGGAAAGAAGAAGGTCGACCTTGTCATCATAATGGGCGTAAAAGGCGGACCGGCTTATCCCCGCCAGCTCGACCACGTCCTGGACGGAGATTTTTTCGAGCGGCCGTTGTTCCATTAATTTACGCAACGCCTGCCCGAGTCGGGCACGAGTTCGGCCGACGCGGCGATCGACCCGGCGCTTTACCGACTTAGCAGGCCTTTCAACTTTTCGGACATTCGGCATCGATTTGTACGGAATCGTATGGGCAACCACTATCTAACGGTTGCAGTTGAATTCTGTCATGCGTAAGCCTCGATCTGCAAACAAATGCAACAGAGGTATTCATTATGAAAATTAACATAGCAGTGATGATGTGCGCCGCGCTCGGACTACCAGGCGTTATTTTCGGTCAACACAACGCGCCGCCGGCGACGCCAACCGCCGAACAGTCGATCACAGGAGATTGGGTTATCCATTTCCAAGCGGGGCATGAGAGCGTTTCGGGGAGCTTACATCTTCAGGCGGATGGTGAACGGCTCGCCGGCACGGTTGAGACTGCTCATACTGGACCGGGAACAGTTGAAAATGGAAAGTGGAGCAAGCAAAAACTCGAGGCGACTTTGGTTTTCAAAAAACATGAGTCGGTTGTCTTGCAAGGCGAGTTGAAAAGTAATGGGACGCTCGCGGGGAATTACACTACTGAAGGACGAACCGAAACGTGGCAGGCCGAGCGCAAGTCGGCCACGGCTTTGAATTCAGGCAGCGGAGTCTATGCACAATACGAAGCGTTGATCGGAACCTGGGACGTGACTGCGCCGGACGGCGGTCCCTCTTTTGCCGTGCAACGATTCACCTGGGGGCCGGGCCGCTCTTATATATGGTATGCGGGCAGTTTCATCGGGCAGGGTGGCAAGGAAGATCCGCACTTCGAAGGAATGTTGGTCTGGAATGGTGTCCACAAGAACCTCGATATGCTCCTCACCATGGATCTGAAAGCGGGTCGAGCGCAGGAGCAAGGAACCTTCAAGGTTGCTCCGGACGGAACGATTGTGCGTGAGATAACCGGAGTCTTTTCGGAAGGCGTTGCGCCGATTGGCGAAGCAAAGGTCGGCCCAGATGGCATGAGCAAACATTTTCGGGAGACCTATAGACCTGACGGGACGGACAAGTTTCTCACTTCGGTAATGCGAGAAACAAACGACGGAAGCTGGGTCGCAACGTTTCCGGGAAGCGAGAAGCTAGTTATGAAAAGGAGAAAAACGAGCGGATGAACCGCAATCTCACAAGGGAAGATGATCAAAATCGCTGCCGAAAACCGATGGGTTAGGGCCTAGGGCTGGCGTTCATCTCGGAGGCCCGCGCCAGTGCTTGCGTGTCGATATACTCCCGGATGTTCGTCAGTTTGCCATTTCGAACGGTTATGGCGAAGACCCAGTCGTCCTCGAACGTCTTATTCGTGGCTATGATTCTCCCCTTGGCGAAGCCGACGACCAGAACCCGGTCGCCTTGCGCCACGAATTCGGGGGGCTCTGGGTAAGAAGTTTCCAATGTGTCGGAAGCCTTCTGAAGCAAATCCGCCAATCCCGCGTGCCCGCGGTGCGTGCCGGCCAGCGGGCAGTCCTCGCCCGGAATAATCCACTCAATGTCCTCGGCAGACAACGCCAGCAGACCTTCCTTATCGCCGCGGCCGAGTGCTGCAAAAAAATCCCTCACAATCTGAACATTCGCTTCTGTGCTCATCGAACTTTCTCCGTTTCTCTTACATCGGATGGCGTGGTGTATGTCATTCAGCTAGGACCGACGCCGAGTTGTTGCAGCATTAAGGAAGCTTCATTGTAGCAATGAAAGGATTTGATCTTCCCATTCTCCACGTGAAAAACATCGCACGACGGGAAATCTATTTTCTTACCCGTGGGAGCTAGAGTCCCCGAGGGAAGCTTCAGCTCGCCTGTGTGCGTTCCCCGAATTGCCAGCTCGACAATGACGACGTTGTCCGCGACGTGGACTTTAAATATCTCGCGGTGGACGTCGGGGAATGCACTTGCTAAGGCGGCAATGGAGTCACCAATTCCTTTCCCGCGGAACTTCGTGCCGGAAGCCATATCCCACATGTATCCATCGTCAGAAAACATGGAGACAAACTTCTCGGTATCTAATCCTTGCCCTTCTGCGGCCGCGCACATTCCTCTAATGATTTGTTCATTAACATTCATATCAAATCCTTCGTTCAGTTGGTTAATGCCTATTTGATTAAAGCTTTCAGCGAGCACTGTCCGAAGACGAAGGCTTTTTCTTCGCGTTAAACCTGCGCCATGCCTCCATCGACGGCGAGATCCACGCCGGTGATGTATGAACTTTCATCGGAAGCGAGGAACACGACGGCAGCAGCGATTTCCTCGGGCTTGCCTCTGCGGCCGAGCGGAACTTGCGAGGCGAACTGAGCTGCCGCCTGTTCTACCTGTTCAGCGGTGAGGCCCGCCTTCTCCAAAGCCAGAGTTTCGATTGGGCCAGGACTCATCGAATTCACACGAATCTTGCGATCCTTTAGCTCCACGGTCCAGCCGCGAGCGAAGCAGCGCACGGCTGCCTTACTAGCGGCGTAGGTGCTAAACGCTGAATCTCCCCTTACGTTCGCGACTGAAGAGGTCAGGATGATCGAGCCGCCATCTTTAAAGAGGGGAAGGGCCTTCTGCGCCGTGAAGAACGTTCCCTTCACATTTAAGTCGAAGGTTTTGTCGAAATGAGCTTCGGTAGCCGTCTCGAGCGGTGCGACTTCACCCCAGCCGGCATTTGCGAAGAGTACATCGATGTGACCGTGCTTCTCTTTCACGACGGCAAAGAGCCGGTCCAGGTCTTCTAAACGCGTTATGTCGCCCACGACCGTGGTGACGTTTCTCCCGATCAAGGCTGCGGCCTCTTTCAGCTCTTTCTCTCGTCGGCCAGTGATCACGACGTAGGCGCCTTCTTCCACGAAACGCTTAGCCGTGGCCAACCCAATCCCGCTGTTGCCGCCTGTAATGACCGCAATTTTTCCTGCCAACTTTTGTCCTTGGTTATTACTCATATGGTTTCTGCTTTGCTTTTGTTCTTCGTTATCAACATTGCCAAGGTACGTCTTCTCGATCCTTGTGGATAATGCCGGTTCGTGATTGCAGTGATGCAAAATGCGCATCACTATTCAATCATCCTGGATAAGCTTCGTTTGTTCTTAGTGGTCCTTGAGGAAGGCAGCCTCCGTCGTGCGGCTGACCGTCTGCGCATTTCTCAGTCCGCCATCACGCGACAGATGCAATCACTCGAACTCGATCTCGGTGGGCGCGTTTTGGAACGAACATCGGC